>Ga0255780_10001038_pt1 | contig 26220 bp, 8 predicted proteins | sample 071ome_32_FD_179978 | JGI IMG/M metagenome (GOLD analysis project Ga0255780, IMG submission 179978) | Coastal salt marsh microbial communities from the Groves Creek Marsh, Skidaway Island, Georgia - 071405AT metaG (version 2) | ecosystem: Environmental > Aquatic > Marine > Intertidal zone > Salt... | reverse complement strand
GGCGAGTTGGGCGCTGGGGCACCCGCCGGCGACCCATGAGAGTGGGACGGTGGCCTGTGGCGGTCTCTGAGGAACCCGTTCAGGGAGCATGACAGGCACACCCGCGGGACTGCCTGGTGTTTGAAGAAGCACCCGCTCGCCACGACTTTTGGGCCAGCCGACGCTATCTCCGGATGACGTGTGGCCTGAACGCCAATTCTTGGACTGGGACGAACTTGACGCGGCGGCGGCACATTCAGGCCCGGACAGGAGGACGAGCTCACCGCCCACCTCTGTGGAGCTCGTGGGGGGCACTGGAGCGCCGGGGGGCGCGTTCCCGTCGCTGTGGGGCACAAGAGGGCCGGTCGTCATGGCGAGATCGCAACGGAGTGGGTTCAACGGGTTCGTGGAGGTCGACCGGGCAGGGCGCATGAAGTTCGTCGCCGTCCTGCTCCTCGTGGGGGCGGTGTTCGCGTTCCTCATGAGCGCCTATTACCGAGGTGATCGCCGGGGGCCGCCCACCCGCGGCGCCCTAGAGGGGCGGCCGACGCGGGACGTCCGCGCTACCCGGCCGCTCTCGACCCGCCCCCCCAGCGCCGCCCGCCCCCCCCTCCCCCGTGGCCGCCCGCAGGCGGCGGTAGCGTTGGGGTGAAGCACCCCACCAGGGCGGGGCCGCTCCCTGCCAACTTCGAGGCGACGCCGGGCGCGTCGCTGGACCCCGAGGAGGACGTCCCGGACTGGGTGTACCTGCGGGGGCCCGGGCACGTTCCCGACAAGGTCACGGCCCATGCGTGAGGGGACGCCACGAGTGAGGGGACGGACGCCCCGTCGCCACAGGGTTTCCTTGAACGGTGTGCCACGCCGCCACGGGGAGGACGGGACAACGAAATGGGACCTATTCTACTCCAGTGTTGCTATGCTAGGGTTGCTACCTGCCCTCACGAGAGCACACGGCGCGCGGCGCCACACAGCGCCTCGATGGTTGCGACCACCCCCCCGGGGCTCACTGCCGACGCCTCGAGCCGCCCCGCCCACGTCGAGATCTGCGCCAGGAGCTGGCGGGCGCTCCTCGCCCCGGCGTGCGGCCGGAGCTCCTCGCCGTCGCACAGCTCCAGCGCCATGTGCGCCATCGCCTGCACGGACCCCGCCACTGCCTCGGCCTCCTGCGGCGAGCACGCCCCCGTGAGCCCAGCCACCAGCCCGCCGATCCCGTCCACCACCGCGCGCAGCTCCCCCAGCCCGCGGTGCTCCGCCCGCTCCTCGCCCGCCCGCGTCTCCCAGGCTCGCACCGCCTCGGGGGCGTCCTGCGGCCACGCGGGGCTCCTCGCCCCAGCCGGCAGGCCAGCCAGCCGGCTCTTGCCCTGGCCCGGCCCCGGCCCCACCAGCGAGTCCGTGTCGAAGTCGAGAGCGCGCCGCGGGGGCGGGCTGGTCCCCGAGGCCGTGTCAACCCCGCGCTGGGCCAGGGGGGGTGGCACCGCCGCCCGGCGGGGGGGGCCGGCCCCGGGATCACTGCCGGCGTCGCGGCCTGCGTCCTTCTTGCCGCGCTTGAAGAGGCCCTTGAGCTTGTCCTTGAGCCTTCTCTTATCCGCCGATCCACCCTCCGACGCGCCGGCGCCTCCGCCGGCGAAGGTGCTGTCGTTGAGCGCCCCGGCAGTCGGGGGCACGAAGGTGACCGGGGATGCGTCGACAAGGCTGAGCGCCGCCCACGGCTCGGGGAGGACCGGGACCCGTTCCTCCGCGATGGACGGCAACGGGGGGGGCGACCCCGGGGCGACCCGTGACGGCGGGGCCTCCAGGAGCAGCATGCCGGCGTGGGGCTTGAGCATGATCGAGAGGTCAACGTCGTCGGGGATGGCGGCGTCGTCATCGTCGTCCGACTCGACGCGGGACACCTCGGCGGAGGCGGACTCGCCCGGGACGTCGTCGTTGTTCTCGAGGAGGGGGCTGAGCTTGGACAGGAGGGCGTGCTGGAGCTCGCGGGTCTGGCACTTGAGCATGCGCTTGCGCGGCATGGTCAGGTGCAGGCGACGGTACCTCACCTTGCACTGGAGCACGAGGGACAGACCGAAGAGGTCCACCTTGAGGATCTGCGAGTACCTGGCCGTCCACCGCACCACGCGCTTCTTCAGGTTGAGGTACACGACGCGGACGTTGGTCAGCAGCACCGCCTTGTTGGGCTTGTTCTGCAGGAAGTCGACTACCCTCTCGTCCGCGTACCGCCCCTGGCGAAGGCGCTTGATGACGGCCGTCCACCGCTGGCACAGCTCCACGTTGCCCCGCAGGCCTGCGGCGCCCCCCAGGCCGGCGCTGGGCGCCTTGACGCGGGCCATCTCGTGGGTGTCGCCGGCCAGGCCCCCGCGCTTGGGGCCGATATGCTGCACGGAGGCCGCCATGCCGGCGACTGTCTTGGAGGTGAACTCGAGAACCCCGGTGACCGGCTTGAATGCGACGCCCATGACGCCGGTCACGACTCCCTTGGCGAACCCCTTGACCCCCTTCTTCTCGGCGCCCGCGATAGGCGCCTTGACGAGACCAGCCAGGCCGTCGACGATTCCCGACATCAGGTCCTGGGTGCCCAGCGCCAGCCCCGAGACGATGCTCGTCGGCTTGCGCCTGGAGCGCAGCATGTACTGGTCGTCGAGCGCCAGCCGGCTGAACCCCTTGGAGAAGATGTCCACGACCTTGCCGCTCGTGGCGAACACGCCCCCGACCGTCGTCTTGATGACCGTCCCCGTGCCGACCGTCAGCGCGAGGGAGAAGTCCTTCACGTTCCCCTCCCTCCCCGCCAGCACGAGGGCCGATGCCACGGTGGACACTACCCCGTAGCTCGTCTTCGCCACAAAGTTGACCGGGGCGAGGATGTCGACGGCGCCGAGGATCTTGTACATCTGGTGCACAGCCTGGTTCGTGTAGTGCGATACAATGTCCTTGACCAGCTGTCGCTCGTCGACAAACGCGTTCTCGAAGTGCAGTGTCTTGATCTCGATGTCGATGTCGGTGATGTCGAGCATGTTGATCCCCATCACGCGGAAGAACTTCATTGCCGAGCCGAGGTCAGGGTTGGAAAGGTAGTTGAGGCCAGCGTCGTCCCCGCCGCCCGCGGGGTACGGGAGTACCGTGACAGTCAGGCGGATGGGCAGGATGGTGAGCTTCTCGAAGTAGAACATCTGCTGCTTCTGCGAGCCTTGCGCCGCCGTCTTGTAGTCGACCGACGTTTTCTCCAGCATGGCCAGCAGCCCCGCGACCGCGGTGTTGGTGACCACGCCCTGCTTTGCCCTGCTCCGCCTCCCCTTCGCCCGCGTCTTGAGGACCCGGTGGTCCCGGGCGTGCTCGTATTTAGGCTGGTATAGGTCGTCGTAGTTGATCCGGGACACGAGGGACATAAGTGCGTCGATGAACTCCTCCTCCACGACCAGCGCCATGGGTGAGACCCCCAGCGTCAGGTTGTTGAAGAGGGCAAGGCCGGGCTGGCTGAAGGAACGGAGGGCGCGCATGTCGATGAATGGCGCGTCCGGGTCGTCCGTGGGTGATCCGACCTGCAGGGCGCTCCGCTCGATAGACCGGCCCAGGATGACGGGGTGCCGCGACGACAGGAGCTGGTTGTCGACCTGCAGGCTGCGCACCGCGGCGTGGATGTACTCGTTCTCAGCGTTCCTCCTCACATTGAGCTCGATCCCGGTGACGGAGGCGTAGAGCAGCTCCGAGGGCATGCGAGTGTTCATGTTGCTGAGCCCCGAGTCAACAAGCAGGACACCGATCCCCTTGAGCCCGACCTCGACGTTCAGCGAGCCAGCGGAAGCCTCATTGTCGTCGCGCCACCGTAGTCTGACGTGGAGCTCCCCGGTCTCGACCGTCTTCAGCACGGACCCGCCTCCAGGTGCCTTGACCTTGACCTTGGCCGTGAGCGGGAGCCAAGCGTACCGGGGCATCGAGTCCTCCAGGGCCCACAGCTGGATCTTGACGGAGCCCAGCTCCTTGTCCGACCGGCCCAGGCGCTTGCGGATGACAGTGAACTCGAGCACGTCGTTGAGCTGCGCGGGCTCGAACTCGAATGACTCCCCGAAGGCGGGCGTGGCAGCGTTCTTGACCACCCGCGTCTGGCTGCTCTGCACGCCCACACCCCCGATCCCGGACCGCATGAACATCTTGCAGTATGTGTCCTGGGACAGCACCAGGGACGACTTCGAGAGACCCGAGAGGTTCCGCGCCTGGAGGATCCCGACCTCCAGCTTCCCAGGCGTCGAGGAGAGCGCCATGGGCCGCGCCTTGTTGGACCGGACCCCCAGCTCCTCGGCGGCCGTCTCGAGGGGGGACCGCTGCCGCTGCTGCACGCCTCCGTGCGCGGGGGACCGCGGGGCGTCGTCGCTCCCCAGGCGGGCCGATGGGGCTGCCGACCCCGGGCTGGAGACGGCTCCAGCGCCTCTCGGCATCCCCGACCCCCTCCCGGCCCGGAGGCGGTTGTTGACCACCATCCGCAGCATCCGCGTCTCCCCCGTCAGCCGAGGCGCGGGCGCGCCCTCCGCGGCACCGGCGGCCGAGGTGTCCGTCGGGGAAAGCGACGTGTTGACGGACCGCTCGCTCCCGGCACCCCACGCCCGGACGGAGTCCGTGTGCTGGAGCCTCCCCTCCGTCCCGCTGGCCTCCGGCGGGGTCACCAGGAGGTCGTGGGCCTCCCGGCGCCCCGCCTCATCGTCATCCATCACCTTGGCGAGCTCCTCCAGCAAGTCGTCGAGCTGCTGCTCGAGGACCTCGTTGCGGAGGGTGAGCACCTCGATGTCCGAGACCTGCCACCACATCGACAAGACGAGCGACCCGCTGACAGCCTGGTGCGTGGCCCTCCTCGCCAGCGTGTAGGCGCTCTCCGCGCGGTCCTCCTCCTGGACCCGCTCGGCGAGCGCCTGGGGCGGCGGGACATCCCGGACGGGGATGATCACCTCTCCCAGGAACTGCCCCGGGCCGATGATCGGCCTCTGGAAGATGGACGCCTTCAGGTCGGCGGTCACGTGCACCGCGGGGAACGCGACCTCCTCGTTCCAGGACACGTCCGTGGACCCCTTGGCGCCCGGGGTGACCCTCCTCTGCCCCTGGCACTCGAGGACAGCGTAGAACTCCCCGCTCTTCCCCTCGAGATCCGTCGCCTTCACGACCTTGATCACCAGCTCCCCGCCCAGGAACTCGTCCGACTCAGCGTCACTCAGGGCCGTCGGTACCGCGGCGAGCGAGCGCTCGGATGGCGCTCCGACGGCGGCCGAGCGGGCAGATTGCTGCGACTGCTGAGTAGACCCCGTCGACAAGAGGCCCGGCTTGAGGCTATTCCCGTCCCGGCCGGCGGGGCTCCGTCCCGGCCTCCCCCGGTCCGGGGACCCCGAACTGAAGTTCACGCTGCGCGCCTGGGGCATGCTGGCCGGGGCGGCCGGCGGCAAAGGCTGTGAAGGTGCCACCTCTGCTTCCCCCGACGTGATCTCGCCGCCGGGTCGAGATTCCAACAGACTTGCGCTGCTCTTCCCGTGCGGGGAAGACCCCGCGCCCTCTTCGTCGATGGGGAGTAGCGTCCTGCCGGCAGCCTCTCCAAAGAGGCTGGTTGCCTGCGTCACTTGCCCTGGCGCCGCCGAGTTCGCGCTTGACGCCCGCTGCACACCCTCTCTCTGCGCATCCGACTCGCTGTCCTCTACGAAGACCCCGCTCCTGGCCGGAGCGACGAAGGACTTCGATCCGACGAACGAGGTGGCTCTCTCTGACTCGCCCCTCATGGCGAGGCCGAGGCTAGGCGCTGTCTGGTTGAGGGGCTGCCGCTCAGGGTCCCCCGCCTGGTGCCCGGCAGCGTCCGAAGTCTGCGCCGGCTCCTCCTCGACCGTCACGCCGAGGTTCATGTACGCGCTTTGGACGCGGCCCCGCTCCTGGGTCCTGGCCTTGCTGCTGAACATGTTGAGCAAGCCACTGGGCCTCCTCTGAGATGTATCCGATGGGCCGCTTGTGGCCGCCTGTCTGTCCGAGGCACCAGACGCCTGCCTCGAGTGCATGGCACCCGAGGACCCGGCCGCGGGGTTGTTCCCGGCGGTGTTGTCCGCCTCGGTCGTGGGGGGGGGGCTTTTGTCGGGCGACGCCGTCGGAGCGGGCGCGGGCGACCTCCGGGACACGGTGGAGGACCCGTGTGCAGCATTCAGGGCCCGCAGCGACCCGGCTCTTCTGATGCCCCGGGCGTCCACCATGCTCTGGGTGGTCACGCCCGTCTGCACCTCCTCCACGTGCTCGTCCTTTAGCGCCCGCTTCTTCTTTAGCGTCCGCTGCGCTAGTTCGATGTTCTCCCTCAGGCGCTTTTGCCTCCCCGCCTGCGCCTTAAGGACGTTGCGTTCGTTGCGGATCTTGTTGAGGAGCTCGCGGCTGTCGCTGAAGGCGAGCACGCGCGTGGCCCCGTCCGCAAAGCAGGCCACGTAGATCTGCTCGGTGCTCGTCAGGTCCCTGTCCCTGACCTCCTTGTTGGACCGCAGCTTGGCCCGGGCGCGCTCGACCAGCTCTGCCCCGAGGACCTCCCTGCCCTCCCTCTTGCGGTGCAGGGTGATGGTCGGGTACACCTTGATGTCGTCGAGGCGATATTCGTGCTCCGCCTGCCCCGCCGCGTTTCTGAAGTCGGGCCGCTCCACCTGAACGATGATCTTCCGGAGCTCGAGGGGCATGTCCCAGGCGTATCCCTCCGAGACACAGGCGCCACTCTCTGCCGCATGGTCGAGCACGTGCCAGGACTCGCGGTCCGAGTGGGAGCCCTTGACCGCCTGGCGGAACTTGAGCCGAGTGTTGCGGCAGCGGTTCTCGATCCGGTACGGCGGGGCCATGTCACTGAAGAAGGTGGCTGACATGGCGGCGCGGTCCCGGCGGATGACCGCATGGACGATCTCCGCCGAGTCGGTACCCGGGGGGTCGCCGCCCTCACGGGGGACCCGGAACGCGATGTCCTCCGCCGAGTCGATGGCGAAACTCCCGGAAAAGTTGGAGTCGTCCGCCGCGAAGCGGAAGATCAGCTCCCTCTTGGCGCTCCCGTCCGGCCAGTGAAAGGGCACCGACGCACCCGCCGGGATACGGCACACGACGGGCGCACCCTGCATGATCACGCCGCGCTGCCCGATCTCGATATCCTGGCTGCAGCGATTGTGCAGGGTGAAGCGCGGCTCGAGACTCAGCACGCGCGTGTCCGTGAAAGGGGCGGGCCCGATCTTGATGTCCACAGCAAACTCGAGCCGGGGGCGGATCCCGCCTCCTCTCTCCTTCTCCTTCTCCCTGATGGCCCCCGCCTTCCCCGCGCGCGCCTCCGGCTCGTCACCGCCCTCCTTGCCGCCCTTCTGCCCCCAGTCCCCCCGCGTCACCAAGTCCTTCAGCCGCTCCCCTAGCTTCCGCTGGCTGACCTCGGCGGGTGACTTCATCGACAGGTACCAGAGCGGCATGCCCCTCCGCATCCGGCGGACGTCCATGCTGGCCTGCAGGTGCGACTCGATATCCTCACGGTACTGCACGTACACCGTCCAGGCGCGGCGCATCACTTGCTCGTCCATTGGCCCGGGGCCCACAGCGAGCTCAGCCAGGTTGACGTGGTCCTCCAGAGACATGGACAGGCTCCCCGCCGCCGTCCGCGTGCGCTGCGTCAGATAGCGGTCGGGGTGCCTGGGGTCCGCCTCCCAGAGCAGGGGCCAAAGCGAGTTGATGGCGATGTACCCCTTGGTCCCGATCTGGTTGAGGTTGAGTCCCTTGGACCACGGCGATGCCGAGTGCATCAGGGACAGCTGCACCACCCCCTTGGAGGAGCCGAGGGGGAGGGCGGGGTCCCGTGGCACCCTCCGGGGCGCGATGCCGGGGACGGTGCCGCCCGTGGCTGTCTTGTCGCGCCACTGCATGTCGAAGCCGGTCTCATTAATGATCCAGTGCGGCGCGATGACGGTGAGGTCCTTCCAGTGCCCACCGTGGCTGGCCTTGGAGAGCAGTGAGAAGCCCAGTCGGACCTGGGTGCCGGCCTCGGCGTGGCTCAGTTCGAGAGGGGTGGCCTTGGTGATCTCGCGCTTGAAGTGCCGCTTTTTCTCCTCGATGATCGAGATCAGGTCCCTGTCCGCCCCCAGGCGGTCCGCGATGGGCTGGTGCGCGATGGTGTGCCCCTGGGCCTTCCCGTACGACACATCTAGCACCAGCTTGTGCTGCAGGTTGAAGTTGTAGTAGTCCATGCTCTCGCCGGGGTCGAGGCGGGCGGTGCCCACGTGCCGCCCAGCGCGGAGGTCGCGGCTGTCGGAGAGCACGAAGGAGGCCTGCGCCGGGAGGAGGTTGGTCAGCCGCACCACGGGCCGGAAGACGAGGCGGTGGACGGGCACGCGGAGCAGCGCATTGTCCGGGGACAGTGCGGTGATGACGGTCGTGAAGACCTGCAGCGTCATCGTCTTGCCGTCCTCCTTGGAGCCCACCGGGGCGGTGGAAGGATAGCAGGTCACCAGTCCCTGCTGGTCTGACAGGTCCTCCTTGCCCCGCTCGAGGTTAATCACGTCCTTCTGGGACTTCTCGAAGCCCTCGATGCCGACGTAGATGCGGCACGAGTGCATCTGCTCCAGGGGAACGAACGCGACCCCCCCCGCGGAAAGCGACCCCGACTGCCCGACGCCCGCATCCCCAGGGGGGAGGTACAGGATCTTGGACCCGCCCGCATCCATATGCATGTGCAGCTTGAACTGCAGGCTGAGAAGGGTCTCGTTGTGGAGCGAGTACTGGGATCGCACAACAACCTTGTGAACGCGGTGCTCCACAGCGACCTCGACAATCAAGGGGAGCACCTTGTCGCCCTCCACGCCGCTCCACGTCTTGAGCTGGTAGGCAAAGGTCCCCGCCTTGTCGACAATGACGCCGTGCACTTGGTGGTGGCTGAACTCGAGCTGGAGGGAAACGGTCCGCGCCATGATGTCCAGCTGCGACTCGGCCATGCGAACAACTGTCTGGGCCGGCTCTGTCGTCATCGCCTCCTCCTGCCCCTCGGCCAGGTTCATCCGCTTCACCTGCCGGCCTGCAACACCGACCCTCTCGCCCCATATCACAGAGAGCTTGCACCCCGTCTCGTTGCGTACCTTGTACAGAGCGTAGCCGCACCTGCTGGCCGCCGACCTTGAGGTGTTGGCAGTCTCGTTGCGCTGTTGCACACGGCGGCTTGAGAAGGCGGCCAGGGCCTTGCGCGAGATGGCATCTCCCTGCAGCCCGACTCGCGGCAGAGTGCTAGATGTTACGGTCAGCTTGGGAGCGTTCTTGCGAGAGGCGGCCCCAACGTCGAGCAGGTCGACCTCTGCGGCCTTCCTCTTCTTCGCATGGAGCTCCCTGGCCTCAGCGATGGCAGTCTTGCTCTGCGCCATGGCCTCCGACGCCGCGTCCACGAAACACATGACGTCGCCGATTGAGCGCAGGCACATTGGAGAGGTGACGAGTCGCAGCACGTCCTCGGAGTTGAGTACGAGGCTGGTGTTCCCAGCAACGGAACGGGACTCGGCGTACAGGGACCACGGCTCGACCATGTCCTCCATCTCGGCAATGGCGCTGTTGAGGTACTTGACGTTTAGGGTCAGCGCCGAGTGCAGGAAGACGGAGGCCGGCTGGGGGTCTGGCTCGGTGCACTGCTCCATGAGGCACGAGATCTTGGACACCGAGGCTCGCACGACCTCGATTGGGTGTCCGTCTTGCTCGGCAATGGCGTCGCGGTCGTCGACGAGCACCACCGCCACGTTGTCGACGACCACCGAGATGTTGGTAATCTGGTGCATGAAGGCCTCATTTACGAGCGCCATCTCGATCTCCCTCTTCTCCTGGATCATCTCTTCCACGCGGTCGGCTACGTCAATCAGGCGGTGCTGCGTGCTCCGCTTGGAGGCCGGGAGAGCCGTTGCAGGCGTGGCCTCGCCCAGGCCCAGCGACGGCCCGCCAGGTCCGGGCAACGAGCCACTCAGATAGTCGGGGCCGATGACGGACTGCGTCTTCGTGATGGTGCGGCCGTCATCAGAGCCGCGCAAGGACTCGGGAGCCAAGCTCAGCCGGCGCGACCTCTCAGCAACCCGCTTGACTGCCAGGCTCCGCACTTCGGACTCCACGTTCCGGAGCTTCCTCTCGAAGCGGCTCTTCTGCAGGTCGCTCGCGAGGTCCAAGAGGTCCCCCGCGACCGCATGAGGGTCGCCGACCTCCTGGCGGCCCTGGTGCCCAGACGGGCTGGCGGCGGCGGGGGGCTCCGCGGGCGCCACGGGGGCAGCGGCGACCGAATCCTCTAGCATAGAGACCAGGGACATGAGGTAGGGCGCGCAGGAGAAGGTGGGCCGCAGGTGGAGCTCGGAGATGGCCAGCTTAAGGTCCGTCTTGGAGTAGCGGAACATGGCCAGGTTTGCGCCGGGCCTGCCCTCCTCGTCCTTGTCCCTGATGGGGTTCTTCGGGGTGTGCCAGCCGACCTCGACGAACCCCTTCACGGGGTCGATCAGGTTGCCGGCGCCGGGGCTGATGGGGTCGTAATCCACGGGGGTTATGCTGGCGAGGTGGCCGAAGGCCTCCCGCTCCACCGATGGGACCGCGGTCTCGAGGGCGCCGGTGAGGCCCTGGATGTCGATGCGCAGCGTCGCTTCGTTGTCCCCCCCCTGGGCGTAGAGCACCCGCAGGCGGTCGTATGTAATAGAGAGGAAGTCCTTGGACTCCGCGGGCGCCTCGTCCTCGGGGCGGTGGACGCCCCGGAGGTGCAGGGGGACGCGGACCACCGGCTTCGTCATGAGCACGTTTACATACATCCACTGGTCAGGGTACAGGGACGGCTTGAAGGGGCTGACGTAATCCTGCCACCAGTACTTGGTGCTGACCTCGGAGATGTCCCAGACGAGGTCGAGGTTGGCGAGGTACGGCCAGTAGAACTCCGGTGCGTCGTAGCGGATCTCCATCGCCATTGTGCCGCACCTCTGCATGGTCAGGTCGTAAAGGAACGGCCAGTCCCCCAGGATGAGCTCCTCGGGGCGCCGCCCCTCCGGGCGTTGGCCCTTGATCAAGTCCATCGCGCGGCGCCAGTTCCGGGCTGCCCGGGTCTCCGACGCATTCTGCGGGGGCGCCACCTTGAGCACCATCGGCGACATTTTGTCCATCGCGGTCGCGCTCCAGCGGGCGTCCGAGATGGACAGCCCCTGGGACCCTACCCGGACCCTCCGGTCTCCCGACTCGTATTCGTGGATGTTGACCCTGGCGCCGGCGAACTTCGCCAGAGCCACCCGCTTCTTTCCGTGGCCGCGGATGGTCGCCACGGTGACGGGCTCGACATCGGGGGGTGACTCCACGAGTAACTCGATCCTCCCGACCTCCACGGCGAGGTCCCAGGCCTTCGGTGAGGCACTCTCGTCGACCCCAACACTCTCCGGCTGGGGCTTGAAGGGGTGCGCGTCGCCGATCTTGACCCCCCACAGGAAGCCCCGGACTTCCTCTGGGTACCCGAGACTCTCGTCAGAGAAGGTGGGGGACTCGTAGAGGTTCTCCATGCACGCCCCCATGAGCAGGTCGTACTGGGCCTCTCCAAAGATCATCGACATCAGCGGCCAGCAGATCCGGATGCGCCACTTCTGGACCGCCTCAGTCGGGCCCATCTCCATCGCGAACACCAGGCCCGAGCCCCCTCCCACGTACCGCCACTGCATCCGGGGCATGCCGACCTCGCAGTTGTCCATGCACCCCTCGCCTTCCTGCCCGTCCTCCTGCGTCGAGGCCCCCCTTGTGGGGGAGTCCACCCCCCCCCCCTGTGGAGCGTGGGGGCGGTTGCCTGCCTGCCCCCGAGACCCGCGATCTCTGGCAGGCCTCTGCTTGCTCCTCCCCCGAGATCCCCGCATGGAGAAGCCGCCCTCCGCCTCACCCCGGGCCTTCTCGGGCCTACCCACCTCGTCCTCCGCGAAGCGCACACCCCTCCTCGCCGTGCTGGGATTGCCCGTACCGCTCGTCGCCGGGGCGGCGGTGTTCATATCGTTGGAAACCCCGTTGGCGGCCCCGTTCGGGCGAGCCGCCTTGAAAGCGCGCAGGCGGTCTTTGCCGCGTGCCCCCTTCTCGGCGTCCCTCGAGGCCCGGGACTGGGGACCGCCGAAGACGAGGCTCCAGGCCCCCTTGGCCTCCATGTCGCTGCCGGCGTCATCTTCCGCCGACTCGTAGTCGCTATCCGGGCCGTGAGCATCGCGTCTGTCCGTGTCAAGTTCCCGGCTGAGCGGTTGGCGCACCCAGCCGCCGACGGGCGACTCTGCTGGGTCCCCAAGCGGCGGCTGCTCACGCCCCTCGGGCTCCACGGGTCCCTCTTGCTGCCAGGGGAGCTTGTGGTGGGGCCCGAGCTGAGAGAAGCCGCTCATGGGGTTGGTCTCGAAGGTCGCCTGGAAAACCCTCAGATCGCCGGCCTGGATCAGCATCTGCCCCAGGAGCTCGTCTGCGGCCCGGCTCAGCAGCTCCGTGAGGGGCAGGGAGAGGGGGCGCCGGGAGAAGTTGGCGAAGAAGTCGGGGCTCACTTCCATCAGCGCGCGGGCGGCGTCGAGCACCGTCTTGGGGTCGCGTGCCGGCGCCTCCGCAGCCCCGTGCCTGCGTCGCCGGTGCGTGCCGACCTCGTCGCGGAACTCGTCGTCCAGCCGGGCGTCCTTGGCGAACATCATCTGGGCGTCAGAGACCCACGCGTCGGCCGCCGACACCCACTCCCCTGGGCCGTCGGGGTCGAACGCCCACTCACTCCCCACGGCCTCCACGCGCTGCCGGTTGCGCTCGTTCGCGACGAAGTCGGGGCACGCGGGGAGGGCGAGGCGCACGTGATCCGTGCGAAACACAAACAGCTGGTCTGACACGCTGTTCCTCGGCATGTCGACCCACACGTCGCGCGCCCGGACGTCGACGATGGCGGGGAGCTCGGGGGCCGCCGCTTTCCCGGCGAGGCTCGCCGCGCGGGGCGAGCCCGGCTCGGCCCCGACCCCCGCGCCCCCCTCCTCTCCGCCGATGGCCGCGGAGATGCGCTCGACGGCCGAGCCGACGGCCGCGCCCATGTCGTACCCGAAGAGCATGGCGTCCCAGAGGAAGCGGAACACCAGCGCGCACTTCACGTGGGACACCGAGACCCGCACCACGGGGCGTGCCTCGGCCGCGGCCAGCTCGGACCAATACTGGTTGGCGCTTGGCGGCGGTTCGGGTGCTGCGTCAGGCCGCGGGGCCCCGAGGGGCGAGGCGCTCTGCGGGATTCCGGACCCGGTCCTCATGTGCCGCCGGAGGGGGCTGAGCGGGGACAGGGGAGTCCCGTCCAACGGGCCGACGCTCGGAGACGCGTCCCGCCCCCTCACCCCCGGGAACGCATCAAGCGCCCCCACGCCGACCGTCCTTTGGGGCCGCAGGGGGGAGGGGCCGCCCCGGAGGAGCTCCGGGCTGCTCGTCGCAGTCAGGAGCCCCCCGCCGGGCTTCGGCGCGGGGCCGCCCGCGGGCCCCGGGGACCGGGGCTCGGGCCCCTCCGCGCCCACGCGCAGCGCGCCGCTGAGCGTCGGGGTCCGCGGCCCCCACCCGCCGGCGGGGGAGAACTTGGGGATGCTGAAGCCCCGGAGGAAGCGGGCGTCCGCGTGCGCCAGGAGGGTCGCCGCCCAGTCCCGCCGCATGCACGCGTTGAAGGAGGCCACGTCGATCCCGCAGGGGCCGTCGGGCGTGCCCTGAAGGACCTCCACGTAGGGGGAGCCCGTCGGAGCCAGGGAGTCCGAGAGGTAGGCCTCGTCGACGCGCAGCGCGGCGGCCAAGTCCTGGCGCACGAGCGCCACCAGGGCCGGGTCGGACAGGATCTGTCCGGCGAGGAGGGCGCGCGCCGCCTCCTCGGTCTGCGGCGTGAAGATCTCCTCGACCTGCCCGGTCACGTCGAGCAGGTCGAGCTTCCCCAGGGGCCGGCCCTGGGCCGCCATCTCGACGTGCACCACGGAAACGGACAGTGACACCTCCGCGCCGACGCCGTACTCCCTACCGAGCACCACGGGGGCGTCTTCCCCGAACCAGGCCCCCTTGTCCGCGAGGAACCAGCCCTGCATTGCCCCGAGGAGGACCTCAGCACCCGCGCTTGGCATGCCACCGGCCCCGTCCGACCCACCGCTCCGCGAGGAGTCGTCCGAGTCCCAGCTCCCGCGGCCCCCGGTCTCCGGGGGCATGGCGGGGTCCAGGGGTGGCAGCGCCTCGCCGGGCGCCGGGCCGAAGCTCTCGATGATGGACTTCGCGCTCTCGGCGAAACCGACGGCGGCTGCAAGGACGCGCTTGGGCATCTCTGTGTCGAGGCGTAGGCCCAGGTAGCCCATCTCGAGTGCTACATGCGGCCTGCCCGCAGACGGCATCGACAGGCTAAGGAAAACCTGCCCCGTCGGCAGGGGCACCAGGTGCTCGGGCGAGTTGGTGATGCGACCCCACCCCCGCGAGGCGGGGCGAGCTGGCCCTGCCGCGCCGAGGGGGGCGCCGGCCGCCGAGAGCCCGCTGGAGCGCCGGCTCTCGTCCTCTCGCTGCGCCGGGGTAGGTCCAGGCTGCGACGCAGGCGCGCACGCCTGCGCGGTGACCTGGCGCCAAGCGGCAAAGGCCATACGGAGGCGGCCACGGTCCGACATGGCCAGGGAGAGCCCCTCGCCGTGGAGCTTGCCGCGGCGGGGGGCAGCTGTGATGACGTGGGCGTCGTACTCATTCCACACGTTCTGCCTGAAGTCGATCCCATCGGCCCGGTTCACTCCGGCACGGTCAAACACGGGCCGGGACCGCGCGGTGCCGTCGTCGCCCCGGCCCTCCCCGTCGGTCCCTGTCGCGCTGTCCCTCATGCTGTCCGCGAGGCTGGCGGCGCGGCTCCTCCGGCTGTGGCGCCGGAGCCTCGCCGGCTTCGTTTCGGGGGCCACGTCGCGCCCGGTGTGGTCCAGGACCATGATCTGCTCCAGGGACAGGCGCACGTCCGTCTCCTCGACGTCCAGGGCAACACTCACGGCGCCGCGCCGGAGCCCGAGAGTACAGAGGCCCCTCTGGCTGTCCCCGTCCTGGTCGAGGAGGACAATCTTCACAGACGCCATCGAAATCTGCAGGCCCGTAACGGAGCCGAGCTCGCTGGGCGCGCCGGGGGAGCCGGCGAGGAGGCCGGGGCCGGGCTGCACCGGGGCGCCTGTCCCCGCCGCGGGCGCTTCCCGGGTGGCGTGGACGATCTCCGCGCCGACGTCCTTGGCGAGGGCGCGGAGGTACCCCTCGATGAAGGGGGACACGGCAAGAGTCATGTCTGAGCACTGGACGGCCAGGTTGCTCATGGCCCGGAAGCAGGAGAGGGTCGGCACTGGCTCCTGACAGCGGTGGAGGGTCATGTGCACGTCTGTCCTCTTGAGGATCCAGATTTGCGCCGGCACGGCACCCGCCGCCTGCCGCCGCGCCTCGTTAGACGGGCTGACGGTGTCGTCCAGCAGCGAGACCCCCAGGCGGAACTCGATCGACTGCCCCACCATCTGCACGGCTCCCGGCCGCTTGCGCATCCACGAGCATTCTGACGTGTCCAGCGCCGCGGCCTCGTCCGAGTCGGGCCGGGGCTCCTCTCGCTCCCGCCGCGGCCCTTTCCTGCGCTGGACCGTCCACGCCCTCCACCACGACGGCCTGTGCTGCGCGGCCCGGGCCTTCTCGACGGGGTCGCGGAGGAACGACCCGAGGGACAGCCCGTTGATCTCGACGACGAGGCGGTGCCGGAGGCGGCCGAAGGTGGCGCGGTCGCTCGCCGTGCCCCGGTCGTCGCTCCGGGCGGTGGCCGGCCTGTCCACGGTGCTGGCCGTGTCGGCGTCGGCGTGGAGCATGTCGACGGACTTGGCGGAGAAGATCATCCGGAGGGTTCCCGAGGTGACGTGGAGGGCCGTGGCCCCGTTGAGCACCTCCCCGCGCAGAGCCAGGGCGTGCGTCTCCCGGAACGAGGCTATGGCGTTGCGGTCCTCGACGGCCTGCCGGATGGTCATCAGCGCCCCCACGTGCGACGGGTCTAGCTCGGGAGGGAGCGTGAGGGACTTGAGGAGGGCGAGGGTCGCCGCCGCCGCCTCGTGCCGGTAAAAAGCGTCGGTCGGGGCCATGGAGACGCGGAGGCGCTTCCCAGACTGGGTCTGTGAGATGCTCAGGGGGTCCGAAACGTATGAGAGGGAGAGGAAGTCCCCGCTCCCCTGCCTGGAGTCCCCGGCGTTTGTGTCCACGGGGGGCGGGGCGGCCATCCCATGACGTGAGAACATGCCTGCGATGGCCTGTAGGGTCCGGGCGGCCTTTGACGCGGCGGCCCTCATCATCGACGACTGACGCTCCCGCGAGTAGGCGCTCTGCCCCTCCCGCGGCTTTGCGGCGGACGGCGAGACGATAAGCACCTCGTGGCGGCCCTGGGCGGGGCGACCCCGCGCCCCCAGCACTTGCCCTTCGGCCCGCCCCCGCGTGTGATGGAACCCCTTGAGCGCCTTGACGTTGAGATCCAGCCGCGTGGCAGGGGAGCCGACGCCCCCCGGGCCCGGCGCCGCCTCCTTGGGCGCCGTCGCCTTAGCCGCCGGCCCCCCCTCCTCAAGCGGCCCGACGGTGACACAGCCCGAGATCGAGTGCAGCGCCAGCTCGATGCTCTCCGAGCCCTCCGCCGCGGGCGCGCCCGGGGTGCCCCTGCCCTGCGCGAGGTCCAGGGTCACGGACAGCTTGGCGCATGTGCCCCGGAGGGACAGTCGGGACGCCCCCTGGCTGGGCCCCGCCGGGGCGTTGTCGATCGACAGGAGTGCCCGGAGCCGCTGCAGCTGCGCCGAAATCTCGTCCGAGGTCCGCCACAGCCTCGGCTTCAGCTCCGCCCCGTTCTCGTCCACGTTCCCCACGACCCAGTTCCAGAACACCTGCCACTTGGGCGGCGCCAGCGCCCACGCCCACCACCGGAAGAAGACGACGTCGTGCAGAGTCAGGGACGACTCGAGCTGCTCGAGCTCACGGAGGACCGCCCGCAGGCGCCGGGCGCGCTCGGGGATGACCAGGAGCGGCCACAGGGTCTTGAGCTGGCGAGACTCGAGGTATGCCCCCACGTAGCGCCTTCGCGCGCCCAGCCCCGCGGCGGGGGGGCGGCCGCTGGCCGCGTCAGTGCCTGCGGCGTCGGCGTCTGGCATGTCCTGGGCCCCCGCGGTCCCTGCCACCGTCTTGTACCGGAATGTCGAGCGCTGCAGCTCCCGGGTCACGCACCGGATCGCATGCGACCACCACAGCTGCGGCGCCCGCGCCACCGACACCCCCGGGCGCACCTGCCGGTACGCCGCGAAACGCAAGAACTCGGTGGCGGCCCCTGCCAGCGCCATGGCGGTGGCGATCGCGGCCAGGTCGAGGCGGAGGAGCACGGCGTTGAGCTCCAGGGACGCGTCGAGCACGGGGCTCCCGGCGTCGTAGAAGGCCGACGCCAGGCCCCACTCGAGCCGCCCCGTGAACCCCCACCGCGACAGCGCGGGCACCCTCCGCAGCCCCCGCCCCCACTCGTGCAGTTCCGCCTCGTGGCCCGCCCACGCCGGCGGGTTACGGACCCCGGCGGGGGACCCGGGCGGCCGGGTCCCGGAAGAGTCCCGGCGCGAGTCTCGGCGCCCGCGCCGGGGGGCTGCCCCCCGCGCCGGCCCCGGCCCCTCGTCCCCGGTGCTCCCCGCGGCGTCCCCCGGCGTCGGGGGCACGGCGTCAGGGGCGCGGCGCCCCTCGCCCCGCCCCCCCCCCGCCCCCTCCCCGTCCTCCCCGCCCGGCCCCGGCTGCACCAGCACCGCGACCCCCAGGTCCCGCAGCCGCGCGCCCAGGCGGAGCACCCCGTACGACGCGGCCCCGGGGGCCGGCCGGACGGCCAAGTGCCCGACCTGGAGCAGCACCCCCGTGCCCGCCAGGGCCGTCCCGGCCACGGGGAGGGCCTCCCCGCGCGGCCGCCGGCTCGAGCCCGGGTGCGCGGTCGCCCCCGCCTCCCCCGCCGCGGGCAGCCGCACCCCCACCGCCGCGTCCACCAGCTCCACCCGGAGCGTCCGGGCCAGCAGGAAGACGGCCTGGCCCGCGGCGAAGCGGGCGGCGCGGGCGGCGAGGCCGTCCGCCCTGGGGGCGTCCCAGAGGAGGACCTCGGTGCCTTCGAGCTTGCGGCGCCGCAGCGTCGCCTGCGCGGCCCGGTCGTCGGCCGCGCTGGCCTCCTGCGCGCGCGGCGTCGGGTACCGGCGCGCCGTGCCCAGCAGCCGCAACCCCTCCACCCGCAGCGTGAGGCTCAGGGGGACCCCGCCCCCGGCCGAGCCCAGCGCCAGGAAGAGCCCGCACGAGTCCACGCGCATCCGTTCGCACTCCAGCGGCAGGTCCAGGGCGTCCACCCAGGCGGGGTCCATCTCCACCGCCTGCGGCCCACCGGGGAGTTCTTGAGGAGTCCACGAGGGGTCGCGGGGGGCCGCGGGGGGTCAGAGGTCCGCGGGGGGCTCCGCGTCTGGGGCCCGGAGGGATCGAGGGTGGGGGGGGGTCTGCGGGGCGCTGGCGTTCCCACGCTGCTGTCGCCGGGGCGTCCTATCGTGCGGCGCGCACCTCGAGCTGGACGACTCCCCGGAGTAACTGCACGCGGCATCTGCCCACCCCAACGGCAACGAGGCCGAGCACCTTCTGGACGACCACCTTCGCTAACAAATCCGCAGGATTTGTCGCCCTGCGCGCGTTCAGGGACTCCAGACACGGGTAATGTGATCGCAGCGCCGCGCCCGCGACGGTGACGGGCGTAATTGGCGAAACAAACTTTTGGCGTTTCTTTTCCGAGTCCTTGAGGCGCCGGAGGGCCGCGCGGAGGCGACGGTAGGCCTTACCATACCAGCGCCGCAAGGAACACGGCAGCCCAAAGGGCTGGCGAGCTTAGAGCCGCCAGCATGTCAACAAGACGAGCCGCTCGAGGGGCAAGGCATTCGTCAAAGGAGGTCTGAGCGGCGAGAGATCTCCGCTACTGCTGTATTCACGTCAAATGAGAGACGGCCGCGGCGCGGACCCAGAATGTGTGGGCGGAGGGGGCATACCGCCCATACGAAGCTGCGGGATTCGCCACTCGCCGGCATTCGGTCGGCGAACTCGTCCAGTCCGTCTGGGTGGGGGCGGCGGCCTCGAGCCTCGCTGGGCTGTGGCTCTCCGCCGGCGGCTTTCGTCTGGGCCGCGCGACGGCAGCTGGTCACGCCTCCGGCTCCGGGCCCCTCCACATTGCCGCTGCCGCCCCCCGGCAGGGACCGCGCACAACTCAGCCCCAGCGCGCCGCCTTCGCGCCACGGCCCAGTGACGCCTGCCGAGCGGCTCGTCCGGTTCTTTCAAGCCAAGCGCGCCGGAGGCCCTCTAGCCCCTCCGGCGCGCGGTGAAGGAAGCATGCCGGCACATCTACGTGTCCCGCGAGGGGGGCTCGCGAGCCAGGGGCGCCCACCGCGCCCAGGGGGGCGATGGACTCGACTCAACACGCCCCCTTAGCTGTCGTAGTACATGGTGGTGGTCTTGTTCATGCGCCTCATCTTCTTCTGGAGCTGCATGAGGCCGTAGAGGAGCCCCTCCGCAGTGGGCGGGCACCCGGGCACGTACACGTCCACGGGCACCACGCGGTCGCAGCCCCGAACCACCGAGTAGCTGTAGTGGTAGTAGCCCCCCCCGTTGGCGCACGACCCCATCGAGACCACCCACCGGGGCTCCGGCATCTGGTCGTACACCTGCGGTCGGGGGGCGGGGTGGTGGGGGGCAGGGGTCGCAGGCGGTCCCTGGGCAGAAGGGGGGAGGAGGGGGGGGAGGGGAGGGGGGTGCACCCCCGTGCCAACACGGGGCCGGAGGCCGCGCGGGGCGCCAGGAGCCTCACCTTGCGGAGCGCAGGGGCCATCTTGTTCGTCAGCGTGCCGGCAACGATCATGCAGTCCGACTGACGGGGGGAGGGCCGGAAAATCATCCCAAACCGGTCAAGATCGTAACGAGAGGCCCCAGCATGCATCATCTCCACCGCGCAGCAGGCCAGGCCGAAGGTCATTGGCCACAGCGATCCCGTTCTGCGGCCACGAGGACGCCATCGACAGGGGTTTCGGCGCGCAGGAAGTCCACGAAGCGACGTGGGGAGGCCTCGTTTGGCTGGGCGCTCGGAGCGACTCGACGGGTTTTTTTCTCACCTCGCCCAGTTGACCACCTTGTCCACCTTCGAGAGCACGTAGTCCGCGCGGGCCATTTTTTCTTCCTCCGGCTCCGACCGCGAAGAAGGGGGGCTCCCGGCTGATTTCGAGCTCCTTCGTTGCGAGTACCAGCAGGGCTCTCCCAGGCGCCGTTGGTCAACCGAAAGTCCCGATAATGGGTCACACACGGTTTTTTTCCATTACAGACGCGCGAGCTGAGCTCGTCTAGAGCCGGCGGGATGTCTCTCTCCCTTCCCCTCCATCTGGTCGGACGGAAAGATGGAAGACACCCCGCATCCCTCCGCGAGCCGCCGAGCAGGGCCAAATCCGCGACCAACACGAGGCGACGTCCACAAATGCGCCGCTTACCCTCACGACCCCCCGCTGATCCTCCCCGAGACACTGGAATCGCCGCTAGGGAGCTCCCGAAGACCCCAGCTCGGCTGCTCGGGCAACTCCCAGCCGCGCTTCCCCAAATCAGGCGTACAGTCGGTACCACCGCGTAGTTCGAGTCCTTAGGGTCCGGGCCAGATGCCAGTATCGGTCCAGCAAGCGGTGGCGGACGCAATCCCCACCAAGAACGGGGACGAAGTAATCGTCGACTACATGGTCTCCGTCCTGACGGATGAGGAGTTCGAGTTCGGCGGAGAGGACGGGGACGGGGTGTTTGAGTGCCTCGGGGAGCTTCTGGTGGAGGGAGGCTTCCTGCCTAGCGCGGACGCGGCCCGGAAGGCCTGTGCCAAGGTGGCCGCCGTGCTCGCGCCGCAGCGGGTGAAGGAGGAGAAGGTCTCGACGTTCCGCGCGCTGACCAGCGGGCCCATCAAGATGGCCGACCAGCAGAACAAGACTCTCTACGAGCGCGCCGACATGTCCGGCATGGCCCGCACCAAGCTGGACGAGGACTGGAGCGTGGGGCACACCAAGGTCCGTGCCCAGCCCGGCCCCGCCTACACCCCTACCCCCTGCTGGCGCCAAGGACCCTCCTGGACATCTCCGCCCCCTCTACCCCCCGCAGGACTTCAAGAAGCTCGAGAAGAGGAGGATCAAGGAGGAGAAGGCCGCCCTGGCGGGCCTGGAGGAGCACATGTCGAAGATGGAGGTCCAGGAGGCGGCCGACCGGCCCATGCTGGTCCGGGGCACGGGGGCCACGGGGTCCCCGGACATTCACCTGGAGGACGTGACGGTGTCGAACGGGGGAAAGGACCTGATCGCGGACAGCCAGGTGGTCCTGGCGCAGGGGCGCAAGTACGGGATGGTCGGGCGGAACGGGACGGGGAAGACGACCTTCCTCCGCGCCCTCGCCAAGCGCGAACTCAAGGGCCTGCCGGACCACGTGCAGGTGCTCCACGTGAGCCAGGAGGCACGGGGGGACGACTGCCCCGTGCTAGAGGCGGTACTCGAGTGCGACGTGGAGCGGACGGAGCTCCTGACGCGGGAGAAGGAGCTGCTCAAGCTGGCCGAGGAGGAGGAGCAGCAGGCGCAGCAGGCGCTGTCGACGATCGGGTCGACGGCCGGGACCGAGGGCCACGCCAAGGTGCCCACGGGGAAGTCGGCCGCCGAGGCGCTCGTGGAGGTGCACAAGCGCCTGATGGAGATCGATGCCGAGGGGGCCCCCGCGCGCGCCGCCAAGGTGCTCGCCGGACTCCAGTTCGACACGGAGATGCAGGCGCGCCCCACCAAGTCCTTCTCGGGCGGGTGGCGGATGCGCATCGCCCTGGCTCAGGCGCTCTTCTGCGAACCCGACCTGCTCCTCCTCGACGAGCCGACCAACCACCTCGACCTGCACGCCGTGCTCTGGCTTGAGGAATACCTCATCAACTGGCCCAACACGGTAGTCATCGTGTCCCACGCCCGCGAGTTCCTGAACGCCGTGTGTACCGACATCATCCACCTCCACCAGTCGACCCTGACGCAGTACAAGGGCAACTTCGCCTCCTTCCTCAAGGAGCGCGAGGACCGCCTCGTCAACGCCGAGAAGGCCGCCGAGGCTCAGGACCGCCGCCGGGCGCAGATGCAGGACTTCATCGACAAGTTCCGCTTCAACGCCAAGCGCGCTGGGCTCGTGCAGTCGCGCATCAAGGCCCTCGAGAAGATGGCCGTGGTTGACACGGAGATCCCCGAGGCGGAGATCAACTTCAAGTTCCCGCTCACGGACGCCGGGGAGATCGGGAACGTCGTCAACTTCAGCGACGTGTCGTTCAACTACAAGAACGGGCCCACACTCTTCAAGAACGTGAGCTTCGGGATCGACTCAAAGTCGCGCATCGCCCTTGTCGGCGCCAACGGGGCGGGCAAGTCGACTCTCATCAACCTCATGGTCGGCGACCTGGAGCCCACGCGCGGCCTGGCCACGCGCGACCTGCGCATCCGCTGGGGATTCTTCACCCAGCACCACGTCGACACGCTCGAGCTTCACCTCACGCCCGCCGGCGCCCTCCAGAAGGCCTTCCCCAAGGCCGACCCGCTCCAGATCCGGAGCCACCTGGGGTCGTTCGGGGTCAGCGGGGACATGGCGCTGCAGCCCATCTACACCCTCTCGGGCGGGCAGAAGTCCCGCGTGGCCCTGGCCAAGATCACCTGGACCAAGCCCCACGCCCTGCTCCTGGACGAGCCGTCCAACCACCTCGACATCGACAGCGTTGACGCCCTCGCCGACTCGCTCAACAACTTCCCGGGCGCCGTGGTCATGGTGTCCCACGACCAGTACCTCATCGAGGCCTGCATGGAAGAGCTCTGGATCGTCCAGGACCAGGACGTCAAGCCCTTCCCCGGCGACTTCAACGAGTATAAGAAGGTGCTACGCAACACCATGAAGTAGGGTAGGACGCCGTAGAGCGTCCGACTGGGTCCCTCTTACGCGTCTCTCGGGGTCTCGGGCGTGACCCTGCCCCCGGAAGTAGATTGAACCGGTCGAAATTGTTACTGTCCCCCTGAACTTCACTGTCGTCACGCCCGTGCACGAGTCCGAAGTCCCTCACCCCACCCACCCGTTTCCACACCCCCTTTTCGCGCTGACATGCGCGCCTGCACTGCCTTCTTCAGAGAGCGTCTGATCTCTTCGCCCGCACTTCTTGGCCTGAAGGCGCGCGCGACCCCTGCAGCGGTGCTCGTCCCCAGTGCGCGGCTAGGCGTCCGGACGATGGCGACACAGGAGGGGACTCCCCTAGACGAGCCCCTCAACGAGCGGCACTGTCAGGCGTGCAGTGGGGGGATCCCGAAGCTCTCCCCCGAGGAGGCGCAGGGACTCATGCGGGCCATCCCCGAGTGGACCATGAACGAAGGGCCGGGGGGCGTCTGGCAGGTGAGGAGGGCGCCGGGGGGGTCGCGACGTGGCACCCCTGCCGCTGGCGGCTGAGCGGGCCCGGCGACGGCGTGCCCGCAGATCAGCCGGCGGTGGCGGGCGAAGAACTTCCTCAACGCCCTGGCCATGTGCAACCGCATCGCCGAGGTGGCCGAGGCCGAGGGCCACCACCCGGACCTCCACTTGACCGGCTACCAGATGCTCCGCGTCGACATGACGACGCACGCCGTCCAGGGGCTCACAGAGAACGACTTCATCGTCGCCGCCAGGTTGGACTGCATCGACTTCAGCGACCTGCTCAGCAAGAAGGCCCAGCCCCGGGGGATCGAGGGCTGAGGGGAGGTGGCGCGAGTCTGCCCAGCCGGCCTGTGAGGGCGCCCCCGCGGCATTGAAGCCGGTCCGACTCGTCGCCGCTGGTCGGACCCCGTCCGCCCCCGGCTGGCGCGCTTCGTGCCCCGAGAGTGATCGCGCCGCGTCGTTCGACAAGCGTGGGGGCGGTGACATCGGGGGCACTTCCGTAGCAACCAGGGCTTAACAACCCTTGCGCATCAAAGATGAGCACCGCAACCCGTGAGTGCACTGCGCCTTCGCTTGGATGAGACCCCCCTCCGGAAATAGAGGCGTCGTCAGGCCCGGATATCGCCGCAGCATGTAGAGCGCAGCGATCACTGTCCCGAGTCTCCCGTCAGCCTCTGCTTCCGCACATCTCTGCCCATTCCTCCTTTTTCGCAGCCTCGCGCGGCATCCCGCGGCCCTCTACGCCGAGCATGCCATCTTCCCCAAGCGTGGACCGGCTGAACAGGGTCCTTGCGCTCGTCACCGAGCACGAGGCCCACGTCCGCGAGCAGGATGTGCGACTCGCTGGTGAGTCGCGGACCGCCCGCTTCCCCGGGCCTTGCGGCCCGGGATGACGAGCCCTACGCGAGGGTATTGCGAGCACTGTCCTCACATATGCACGATGCCCCGGTCCTCCAGCGCCCCACCGGCCCTCCCGGGGGGCAACAACCAGCCCAGCCCGAGAGCGGTCCCCCGCCGGCCCACGCAGACGTCGCGCGGCAGGTGGCCGACTTGGGCGGCGCCGTGCGGTCCGAGCTGGAGGCCCTGGAGCCCCTGCGCTCCATCGACGTGCGGTCGGAGCTCGACGCCGCCCGCAAGGCCGTCAGTCAGGTACACGCGCAGGTCGAGCTGATGGCCCAGGAGCACGAGGGGGCCCAGGCGGGGCAGTCGTCGCTGCGGGAGGAGTTGGGCCGCACCGCCAAGCGCGTCGAGGAGACGGTGCGGGGCGCCGTGGACGCCGCTCTCGCCGAGCTCCGGGCCGAGGTCGCGGCCAAGCTCCAGGCCCTGTCCGGCGAGCTCGCCCACGCGTCCCGCGTGGGCGAGGTTGCTGCGGAGGTCGGGGCCCTCAGCGGACGGGTGCAGGAACTCGCCGGGCAGGCGCAGACGCTGGACGGCGAGGTGCAGGCGGCGGGCGCGGAGGCGCAGGCGGCTGCGCAGGCGCTGGCGGCCCGGGTGGCGGCGGCCGAGTCGCAGCTCGTGTCCATGGGGGAGCGGGTGCGGGCTACGGTGGGGGAGGCGGAGCTCGAGGCGCTGGGCGGGAGGGTGCGGGAGGTGGAGCAGGGCGCCGTGGAGCTGGCAAGGAGGCTCGGCGAGCTGTCGACGGACTGCGAGGCCGACGTCCGGGTGGCCAGGCAGGACGCCCGGGCCGCGGCGGAGGAGGCGGCGGCGGCCAAGGGCGAGGCGGCGGCGGCCAAGGGCGAGGCGGCGGCGGCCAAGGGCGAGGCGGCGGCGGCGCGGCAGGAGGCGCGCGCCGTGGCGGCTGACGAGGCCGCGGCCACGAGGGCCGAGGTCTCCAAGCACGTCTCGGAGCGCCTCGCCGCCGTCCAGGCCGCCGTCGCCGCGCACATCGCCGAACAGGTGTCGGCGGTGCACGGCTCCTTCTCCTCGCACCTCAAGGAGGCGGCGACCCGCGCCGACGCCGCGAAGAAGGCCGCCCGGGCGTCGGAGAAGCGCGGCCTGGAGCGCGTCGCCGCCGCCGCGGTCGCCCTCCGCGAGGAGGCGGCCCAGGCGCACCGCGCCCAGGCCGTCGCCGTGGACGCCGCGCGGTCCGAGGCAGCCGAGTCTGCCGCGCAGCTGGGCCGGCACGTGGCGGCGGGTGCCGAGGCGCAGCGGCGCCTGGAGCAGCGCGTCGCGGCCGCGGAGCAGCGCGCGGCCGCGGCCGATCAGCGCGCGGCCGCGGCCGAGCAGCAGGCGCAGGCCCTCCGCGAGGCACTCCGTGCCGAGGCCCGCGAAGCGGTGCGGGCCGAGCTGGACGGGGGCCCCGGCGCGGCGGGGGGCGGCGTGGCGCCGGCGCTGCGGGCTCTGGAGGCGCGCGTGGCTGCAGTGGAGGGGGGCAAGCGGGAGCGCAAGGAGAGGGGCCTGGCCCGGGAGGTGGCTGGGCTCCGCGCCCACCTGGCCCGCCTGGGCGGATGCCTCGAGGAGCGCTCGCGCGACCTGGGGGAGATGGCCGAGACCCTGGCCGGGGTCGCCCGGCAGGTCTTTGCCGAGCGGCGCGGGGCCGGGTACGGCTCCGCCGGCCCCCTCTTCTCGTCCAGCCTCGGCGCCGGGGACCGCCGCGCCGGCGACGAGAGCGTCGCCCAGTTCGACGCCTTCATGGCTCGTATGAAGCGGCGGCTGCGCGAGGCCGAGGCCGAGGCCCGGGAGCTGCGCAAGGTCATGGGGCAGGGCGCGTGAGGCGCGTGTGTGATTTTTCTGGGGGGGGAGGGCGACCCGCGACGCTTCTGGTTGAAAGGCGCGCTACTGTTCAAGCCACGG
>Ga0255780_10001036_pt1 | contig 26247 bp, 19 predicted proteins | sample 071ome_32_FD_179978 | JGI IMG/M metagenome (GOLD analysis project Ga0255780, IMG submission 179978) | Coastal salt marsh microbial communities from the Groves Creek Marsh, Skidaway Island, Georgia - 071405AT metaG (version 2) | ecosystem: Environmental > Aquatic > Marine > Intertidal zone >... | reverse complement strand
ATCCAAGTTTGATGCACAGTTCTTGTTACATCATGAACTACGTCTTGAGCTTTTTTTACTAAAGGATAACATAAAGGATCTGCTCTAGTAACAAATGCAACAGAGCTTTTACGTATTCTTTTAGCTGCTTCTGGACCACCACCAACTTCGCCTTGTTTTAACCAAGGCTTATATGTTTCAATGATTTCATCGCATTCATCAGGAGTTAAAACATTTTTTACTATAGTATGTTGTGGTCTCACAAATCCTTCCTAATATGTATATACCAAATATCATCGGGATAATCATTACTTTTTACAGAATGAATTATTTTTAGATTATTTTTTTTAAGCATAGGTTCAAATACAGTTAAATCACTATGCTTAATATTTTCTAATAATACTATATCACCGTTATCTTTTATGTAATCATTTACGTTATCAAAAAAATCTTTATGTATATTCCATTCATTATCAATAAATTTTCGATCTTCATGGTATAATTCATATTCTTCTGGATTATTCCAGTCTGGTAAATTATTATTCCAGTTAAAATGCGGAGGATTACCAATTATTAAATCAAATTTTTGTTTAGGTATATTCTTAAAATTATTAGATTCAATAAATTCACCGCGATTCAATAATTTACTATCTCTTAAACTTGCTTCAATATATTTTTTTAATGGTGAATGAATATCGCTCATTACCATATAATCAACAACATTATATTTCAAAAGTGGTATAGCAAAATATGCTGGTCCGCAACACCACTCTAATCCTTTATATAATTTTCTACCATTAGTTGCCCAGCGAATATAATTATAATATTCATCCCAATGCTTTGAACCATAACCATCTAATTGCCCCTTTGTGTATATAACAATATCATCATATGTTATTTTTATATTTCTTAATGGTTCTGAAATTGATTCATCATCTAAATATTCGGTTTTAATTTTTACTTTCATAAAGTTGTTGCATTTATCACAGTTAGTAGTTTACCATATTCTGGCAAATACAAATATTGAATATCACTTTGCTGTAAAGTCCACAAACAATCTTCAAGAGTTTCAACTAATGGTTCTCCACCAAGATTGAAAGAAGTATTAAAGATAATTGGTATACCAGTTTTTTCTTTGAATGTTTTAATTATGCGATAATATAAAGGATTCTCTTCTTCAGTTACCGTTTGAATACGACATGTACCATCAACATGAATAATTGAAGGAATCTTTTCTTCAACGCCTGGTTGGCAATTCACAGCATACATCATATGTGGTGAATCTTTCATACCACGTAAATCAAACCACTCATGTACATCTTCAGCTAAAATAGATCCGGCAAATGGGCGAAAATACTCGCGCCTCTTAATTAAATTTACAAAGTCTTTACCATCTTCAAATGTAGGATCAAACATTAAAGAACGATTACCTAATGCTCGCGGCCCATTCTCTGAACGACCTTGAAAACATGCGACAATATTTTTTGTAGTCATTAGTTCAACTACGCGATCATCATCGCAATCTTCTATTAAAGCTCCATACTGTTCTGCTAATTGTTCAATATCGGAATCATTATAATGATATTCTGGTCCAAGATAAATTTCTCGACCATTGATTTTTTCTTCTGATTGAGATACTTCATAATAACCCCAAAGCGCTACACCAATTGCAGTACCTCCATCATTAGAAATAGGTTCTACATATAACTCAATGCCTTCTTCATTTAAGCGATTTAGAAAATAATAATTAGCAACGCAATTTAATGCGTATCCTCCGGAAAATACAACTTTATTTTTACCCGATAATTTAGAAGCTGTAAGTATTACATCTAATGCCATTTCTTGAGTTTGAGTTTGACAAGCATACGCAAGATCTCTACGATTTTGTAAAGTAGTAAGATCTGTTCCATCTTCTCCAGAGTCTGATAATTCTTTAAATAAGTCCACATTTACCATAGCACCATTTGGATATCTAGGTACAATAACATTTCTATCAGAAATTGGCAACCGTGTATCTTTTAGAAAGAGTTGAGGAATATTTTCATTTGGTTTTCCATACGGAAATAATCCCATTGTTTTTCCAGCTTCAATTGCCCAGAATCCACAATACTCAGTAACGGCTTCATATACCTTTGTAATTCCAGCATGTCCGGACTTAAAATGTATGTGAGTACCTTCTTCGCCTAAATGGCTAGAAGGCTCTGCATAATTAATAGCATCAGTTAATGGTTCTCTAGAACCAGAATGTTTATAAAGAGTTTTGAAATTGGCTGGATATGAGCAATCAAATATACTTTCTGTTTCCCACAAAGCAACTTTGTCAGTACCAAATGTTGCGCCTTTAACAGAACCAGCACCATCAATGACCACGGCCACAGCATCATCAAAGCCAGAGCGATAAAATGCGCATGCAGCATGAATTTTATGATGTGAATGAGAAAGATCTACAACTTGCGGATGATTCATTAAATCAGCTTTTCTTTCAATTAATCCCATTTTACGTGCTAATCCGGTATACACGTCTTCACCCATATAATCTACTTTACCGCAAGTGTCTTCTAGTGATTGAGTATGAGAAATAAAAATATAGTCTAATTTATCAGTGTATTCTTTTACTTTCATCATGCATGCATATGGACCACCATCATATTTTGCGCGAGTAAGTCTTTCTTCTTCTAAAGACCAAAGTATTTTTCCATCTTTAAGTAAACATGCGCCAGCATTATGGCCGCGTGAAATACCTAAGATATATCCTGTGTTATGCATTATTAAACCTCATCACTCTAAATTTATATTAAACGATATTGATAGTCTTTCAATATCTATATATTGCTCTTTTACCCTGTGTAATAACCAACCTGGAAACAATAGTAGTTCGCCCTGTTTACAAAATAAAGTTAATGTTGTTGATGCATTAACTATTTTTTTATTTGCAAGATTACCACTTGTTGGATTTATAATTTCAAATCCTGCATCTTGGAAATCTTTTTTATAATAATAAACTCCAGCAATATCAAATGCATTATGATCGTGCACGTGCGAATGTTGCAAATATTCTGTTTTTGTCATCCATGAAGAAATTATTTTTGGGTTTATTCCATTTCCACCAGATTCTTTTATATAATCATTTGTATATTTTATAATAGATTTTTCTAAATTTTTAAGATTATTATCTTTTATAAAATTTTTAGAAAACGTACTATCAGTTAATGATTGTATATTTGTTTCCCATTCTTTCTTTTTTTCAAATAAAACATTGTCATAGCATTGATCTATTTCATTTTGTATTCTAGAATATTCAAACCCAATTATATGGGTACGCCATATTGGCGTACTAAAGATATCAAGCTTCATTAGTAATTAAGCTATTTTCTTTTTTGCAAATGGTGGATCTAATGGTTTACCAGCATGTTGGCAATTAGGACCATGTACATGATTAGCAAGCGGTTTTTCATCTTTTTTTACTTTTTTACTTTTTCCTAATTTATTAGTAACAGATTTTATTATAGTATTTACCGTTTCATCAGTAAGTATCATTAAATCTTCATTATTTCTTTCACCAGTAAAATCGGGCGTAACTCTCATAGGTATATATCTGCGTTTTTCTTTACCATTATCAATAATAGTAAAATCTTTGTTATCTGGATAAGATATATTTTCTGGACAGGTTGAGCCAATAACTACAGTAGCTGGTTTTCCAAGTGCATGCGCATAATGTTGTCCCATTGAATCGCATCCAACAAAATAATCTGCAGCATTGATAAGTCCCATCCATTGTAATAAATTAACATTACTTGGCATCAAAATTCCAAGTTGTTTTTCAGGTGGTGGTACTTCAATATTTGCCATCACAATTACACAATAATGTTCAGCTAATTTTTCAGCAATTTCATATACATTTTTTAATTCTAAACTTCTACCACTAGAATCAATTATAAAATTACCTTCTTTCACAACACCTGATCCAAAAGGTTGGAATACTACAACTTTTTCTTTTCCAGCAGCTGCTTTTGCTTGGCCAACAAAGTTATATCCAAAGGCTTGATCAACTTTGTTAATTTCTAAATTAAAAGGTTTTGTCTCTGGAATATCTGTAGTATTTTCATTGATAAGCATATCAAATGCTTGAATCAAATTACATTTTTGATTAAAATAAGCATTTAATCTATATGGTTCAGGAGAAATGATTTCGCGATCTAATAGTTTTTCTTTAAATAGATCTTTATGTCCCATTGGATAAACATTATCGCGAATAATAGGAGAAGCCATGTATAATTCTTGCCATGCTTCAGCAACAATTACTACATCCGGATCTACATTTTGCTTATATGCTTCTAAGGCAGGAATGGCACAGAGAACTCTACCTGCGCCACCGTTTATAAAAAACGCTTTTTTCATTAAAGATCACCATTAATTTAACTTTCAACAATATTATATATTATATCACAAAAAGTGATATATGTAAATGCATTTATGCACAATTATAATGTAGTTTAACCATTCCTAATCTACCAGAGTCGCCGCCACATGCCTGGCAGCCGCCAGCCACCCATCCACCTGCTCCACCAGCGCCAGGTACTCCGCAAAGATAACCTACGCCATATAGACTCGGCGCGCCCCAGCAGCAACCATGACACGTGCTACCTTGAAATGTAATACTACAAATACAGCTTTCATATCTTGGAACAGGAGCGTTCTTTGTTATAGCTCCATTAAGTGTACCATTTGGTATAAACATGCATGGCCAAATACCAGGAACTTTAAAAATCGTAGCATTTCTATTTACACCAATTCCATCGGCACCGGCGTCGCATACCACATGTGATTTCCAGTATGATGAAAAAATTGCAGGAATATTAACATCATCATTCCCCGAATCCCAACAAAAGTTCCATCCAGAACAACAGTTCGGCCCGCAACCATCATTGCTAAGATTACCTACAGGAATCGAGCATAGGCCGGACTGGTTATTTACAAACCCGCCTGCAGCTTGAGAATCGGTTTGCCATTGCGTATAACAATGGCTCTTTCCTGCTTCAGCACAGGCGCCATAACAACAATATTGTCCACTTGAACTTCCTTGTACAATCTGGAAATAAGTGTCACCGCCACTTACTCCAGGAGTGGTTTGATATGCATAACAACAATATGCACACCCTGCGCATATACATATACATTCGCCAGGTTCTACATCTACTGTTGTCGCTATATACGCCCCGTTCGGTCCAAAAGGTGCACCGCCACAACAACAATTCGAACTTGTTGCACCGCCTGGGCCCCACATTTCAATCATAATTCGAGAAACACCTGTAGGTACGCAGAACGTGCAGCTTTGACCGCATCTAAAATAACCATTGGTGTTCCATATGCATACATGCTGATCACTGCCTTCGTTTTCTGCAACATACGAATCTAAACTAGATTGCCATGTAGTAGAAATATTGTCTTCTTCCGCGCCAATGACGTAATCGCCAGGCTGGACATCACCAGTAAAATCTAATGCGGCTCCGCCGGCAAGCTTTTTACTGATGAGCTCATTATTGGCTTTTATACCAGCATATAATAGTAAATCTGCCATAATTTAATTAACCTATATTAATCTATTTCTGGGAGCTGATTAAATAATATTTGTAATGCAGCTGGAATTTTTGGCACTTCTGTTAAATCATACTCAACGTATTTCCATCGATACGCAGTAGATACTGTATCAATATATGTATTAAAGGCCGTAATGGCTGTATCAATTGTAGCTTGATCATCTGTACTAAAATCGTAAGCATTATTATATTTTTGAATATGAGCTAATCGATTTTTTGCAGCTGTATGTAATGGATTACTTGTATCTTTTATTCTGGCATGAAGTGTTGGCAATTCAATTACACCTTTATTCCAACGCAATTCAAAATAATCATGCATATGTGGATTTGTTATTTTTTTATACGTACTACCATCGTGATTAGCTACATCTTCAAACGTATGATCATCATGATCCACGTATGGAGCATATAACATATACGCAATATCAGGATTTTCGTTAGCATCTAATGTTATAATTTCTATAAAATTAGCAGCTTGTTCATCAGAAAATGGGTCTGTTTCTGCACCTGGTTCTACTGCATGGTTAGGTAAAATTTTAGCACTAAAATTAGAATCAAAACCGATATAAAAATATTGAGGGCCTTCATAAGTATATGTTGCTGTCAAACTATCGTCCCAACTATCGACCCAAAGTTCGTCAGGAACATTAACTGTAAATTCTTTTTGCATCTTCGAAGATTCCTCTAAAAATATTATTTATAACTTTAACAAAAGCTCACGCGAACTGCAGCACCGCGACCGGTGTCACCACATACACTATTATTACCACCCATTGCATGAGAGAATACTGCACCATGCCCAGGCATACATCCAAATGCAGCACCGGCAATTCCACCTTGTACTGCGGTAGAGCAATTTGATCCACAACAAGTCCCAGAAGTATAACCTTGACAGTAATTACTTCCAGGATGCATTGCCGTCGTCGCACCACTTGCTCCAAAACAAACAGTAGGCGCATAACAAAGCCAACCATAATGATTTGTATCATAGCACATTGCATTCCATCGCCTTGGTATCCAACCACATACTGGATTTCTTGCTTCATCTATAGTTGTTGCAGTTTGTGTACAGTGAGATGCCATCCAAGGTATAGTACCGGCTGTTTCGCAGCTGTTGGTGAAACAATAATCATAACCAGAGTTACAAAAACACGAACCATAAGGACTAGTACTAGCTGGATTCATCCATCTGCATCCGTATTGGCCATTATTTGAGTAATTGGACCCCTCTTTGTGGCTAATATATTTACCTATAGTTGGGTCAAATCCAAATCCAAGTCCAAATCTACCAGAACAAGACCATGAACAAAGTGTACCGCATCCGCCGGCAGCACACAATGATGTAATTCCTGGACCAGAAACTTGAGCATATCCAGCGCTTAATTGTATACCACCACGATAACCCAGACAACAATAGTTACAAGTATTTTGTATAGTATATGTTTCTCCTGGACTTACATCCATTATTATTGAAACAAATTCACCGGTTGAACCTCCTGGATGACCACCACAACAACATCCACTTGAAGAACCACCTCCACCGCCCCAAAGTTGAAATCCAGCACGTGTTACACCTGCTGGTACAGTCCAAGTGCAACTTGATTGGCATCTATTGTAAACGTTATCCCATACGCAGAAAACTCCAGTAGAAGTAGTAGGAGAATCTGAAGGTAAGCCAGTATCATCTATCTTTGGAATTAATTCGCCCCAATTATTAGGATCCAACAATAACAGATTATTCAAAACAGCCTCAGAAATGCCTACTGCATCTCCTTGCTCTGAAGAATATTCTTCTAAATCTTCTAAAATTTTATTATATATTAATATACTAGACACTAAACTTTCTCCTAAGTGCGTTTAGGTATTACTATTTATACTTTTACGCCACAGTAGTTGTAACTACTGTATCGACTAATCCAGTAGTTGTATTATAATTTACAACAATATTTTGACTAGAACCTGATGCAGTTGTTTCAGTCCAACTTTCTGGTCTATAATACGTCGCATCAGCACCGCCAAATAAACTCCAATTAGTTCCAGCTTGCCCCCAAACAACGTTTGAATACGTAATATTATCAGCAATAAATGCCGTTGGGTTGCCATTTGCATCAAATGTAGCATTTGCAATATCAAAATCTTTTGTAAAAGCAGTTTGAATTGCAGCTCTATCTACATAAGTCTTAACAGCATATTCTGTTGGAACAGCCGTATTTGAATTACCACCTAATGTTTCATCAGACGAGAATTCGTTAATTGTTTCACCAAGTTGTGCACCAATTGAACCAAGTCGTAAGCTAGTCAAACCCGCTAAGTTAAATGCGTTAGCATTTAGTGTTGCGGTACCAGTTGCCTGATCAATCTTAAAGTATTCACCAACTCGGAAGTTACCATCTTGGTCAGTAGATACGTAATAAACACGTCCTGGGAATACTTCATTTGTTTCATTTCCAGGTGCAGGTGTTTGAGTAGGTTCGCCAGGATAATTAGTAGTTGCAACACCACCTGTACCAATACTTAAGAAGTCGTGGCCGGTTAATCGTACCTGAGAATAATTATAACGTAATGTTACAACCGCATCATTTGCTGAACCGGTTGGTTTTTCCTGTGCAAGCACTAATACCATTTCACTTGTAGCATCTACATACGTACCAGATACGCTCTGAATTACATAAGAAATTGTGTCATCTGATAATGAGACACTAGCACCAGGACGAGGTTCTTCACTCAATCCATCGACAATTAATACGTATCCATCAGTATCTTCAACTTCGCCAGAAGCTGTTGTACCGGTACCGCCGGATGATGCAGTAAATGTGTTTGGAGTACTAAATGTACCAACACGATCTTTTATGTATATCTTATTTGCTGAATATTGAACATTTGTAACTGTAGCAGTTGCGCCAGTTACATCGTCAGTAATTGTATCACCAACATTAATTGCACCAGTATTATATACAAAGTTTAATTGTTCACCGACAAGTGCACCAACAATTGGTGTCTCATTTGCGTCAAAACCAGCAGATGTTGCACCCCATTCACCGTAAGAACAGTTACCATTCAATGAACGAATCTTTGAACCACCAGTACATGTATAACCAAAATAGTTATAGTATGTGAAACACGATACAATTTCTGCTAATGCGCCATTATGACACCAGTAACCTACACCATTATCGTTAATGATTGTGTAGCCGTGGAAGATCATTGAATGGTTACCAGAAGCATGAGCATCACCGTCTACGTATGCACCAATCGCACCAGAACCAATGAATGAACATTCAAGTACGTACGGAGATTTAGTAGTAATAGGTGAAGTTGGTTCAAACCCTACAACAACCGCTGTTACTGTAGACGCTGTAATGTCATCTTCATTACCAACCGCAGGAACCCAACCAGTAACACCCTTGAATGTCATCTTATTCAGAATCGAACCATTCGACATCTGCCACATTGTATTTGCTTCATAACCAACTGCTGGCTGTACGATTACAGTACGTTGGTTATCACCAACAACAGCGACAGAATCTTTTACAACAATTGGTGTTTCTTCTGTGTACGTACCGGTTTTAACAAAAATTGTTGCACCTACACCTGCTTGCTCACAAGCATATTTAATAGAAGCGAATGGAGCAGTTAAGTTTCTACCGGCATGTGGATCATCACTACCATGTGGTGCTACATAATAAACTTCATCAGATTCTGTAGCACCAAGCCATTGAGTTGAAGTACCAGAAGCTGTTACACTTAATGAACGACCAGCAATACCAGTACCATTTGTATCAACGGTACCTAAAGTTAAATCAGTAGAATTTCTATCTGTTAAATCGTAGTATTCTACGTCACCTTGATTTGTTCCGGTAATTGTTTGTAATTCGCCAAGATGATTAATTATTGAAAAGCCAATGAATTTATAATTATCAAATGGTAATCCATAATCTCTCATTTCTTCAATTTCTTCAGTAGCTTTAATATAAGCTTCTGGAATACGATCAAAGAGATATTCACTAGGAATCTTAACTACATTATCAACACCGTTTATTGCCACAAAATAAGTAATTGTAAACTTATTAGTAGGAATATTATTTAAGTCATATTGAGTAACACCATCAACATACTGGTTATATTGAGGAACAGGTGTAAATGATGTTTCAAATGTTGCACCAGAACCAGTATCAGATGTTACTATAATATTTGCATAAGAGTAATGTCTGCCTTGATTGGTTACTGTAACACCAAGAACACTACTTGGAAGAGTAGAAATATCTACATCACCTCCATTACCATTACCAATGTTACTCAACGTCACAAAAGCTTCGGTATATCCCGAACCAGCATTCGTTAATGCAACAGAATCAATCGTATTACCAGTAGAAAGTTGAGTACTAATAGCTGCAGCAACTGGATTACCTCCACCAAGTGTACCATTATCTACAACAATACCAAATCCATCTTCAACAATAGTTACGGTCGGAGCGACAGTATAATTCTTACCACGTGCGTCGTCATCAGCAAAACTAATTGAAGCAATTGGATAACCGCTTAATCTTGGCTCTGCAGTTGCACCAGTACCGTCACCGGTAATTGTCATGGTAGCATAAGTATAACCATGACCAGCATTTGTGATTTGAATATCTGTTACACCACCAGCTGTTACTGTGGCTGTTGCTGTTGCATCATGACCATCACCGTTGATTGTAACAGAAGCTGTGGTATATCCTGAACCAACAGACGTAATTACATAATCAACGATTTCATTCTTTAACGTATTAACTTCAGCTGTAGCACCTGAACCATTTCCTGACGCGTCTGTAATTGTTACTGATGCTGTGGTATAACCTGAACCAGCATTTGTTAAGTTAATATCTGTTACTGCGCCTGCAACAACTGTTACTGTTGCAGTAGCACCTGTGCCGTCACCGGTAATTGTAGCTGTAGTTTGCGCCGCATCATAGTTAGAACCAAGTGTCAACATATGAACATCAGCAATTTCAGTACCTAGATCTAGTTCATAAGAAATAACAGCACCTGTACCAGTTGAATCACTTGGATCGTTAACAACGGTAATAACAGGATTTGTATAACCATTACCAGCAGACGTTAATGTAATACCACTATCTACTTGTTTTGCTAGATTTCTACCTGGTGGGATAGTAATCGATGCTGTTGCGCCTGAACCATCACCAGTGATTGCAATCGTAGTGCCAGGATCATAATCATAACCACCAGCAACTAATGTTACAGAGTCAATTGGAGCAGCTGAGAATTGTAATTCTACAGTTGCATTTTCACCATCACCCTCTACAACAGCTGATGTAGTAGCACCACGATAACCTGAACCGCCGTCTGTTACTGTAACAGATTGAAGTACACCTAACTGATTTGATAATAAGTTATCTGCGAAATCAGAGATTTTCCAATCAGCAACTAAACGAGTAGCAAACCTATGAGTTGTTTGTACTGGAACGTCAACTCGTAAATCGGCATTTCTTAATACTCCAGCATATGTTGAAGTATAGTCTTCATCTCCAGCTTGAGCATTCAAGCCGAATCCACTCATTACTGATAAACCATCTTTTAGTTCATGTTTAACAGTGTGTACTAAAGTATCGCCATCAATAGAAATACCATGACGTTCATCAGAAATGTAGGTAATCTTATTATTGGATGGACTAATATTTAATCCAGCAACATGTGCTTTGCTAATTAGTGATGCATCATCGCGTGTTGTAGAAGCCGTTAATACACCACCATCAAAGTAAATGTAATGTTGGCCTGTTACTGCGCCTAAGCTAACTGATTGTAATCCAACTTTTTCGTAACGTACGCCATTAATCCAATAAGTGAAATTGGGTTGAATCCCATCGGGATAAACAACCAATGTATTTGCAGCGGCTGCAGTTTGATGAGCAGTACCATCAGCAAAATTACCAGTACTTGATTCTGTTACAACACCATCAGTGCCAATTGAGAAGATACGAGTACCATCATCAGAGAATTCAATAATACCACGAGTATCTGGATGGCTATTATCAAAACCAGTTGGATCCAATGAAGTGTTTGTATAAACGGTACCACCAATACCGGTATCTAATTCACCAGTTAGATAAGTATTACCAGTTACACTAAGTGTTTCATCAACAACAACTGTGTCAATTGTTGCAGTACCATCAACAAATAAGTCTCTCCATTCTTTAATTGAAGTACCTAAATCGTAGGTATCATCAATATTTGGAATAATTGCTGAATTTACATCGGCGCCAAAGACAACATTATCTGCATCTCCATCACCAAGTTCGATTGTACCGCCATTAAATGCTGTGGTACCAACAACAACAAGATTATTATTAACTGTTGTCGTACCAGTTGAAGCACCAATACTTAAAGTTGTTGCATCACCTGCAAAATTAACTGTTGTTGCATTTGCATTAACTAAATTAATTGATGTTTGAGTAGTGTCTAAATTACCACCATTAAGATTAATATCACCATCAACCGTAACTTCGGCAAGACTAGAAGTACCATCGATGTTTAATGATGCACCATTCGTTAGTGATAATACACCACCATCGATTTCCATATCTGCGCCATTTTGCAGAGTAAGTCCAGCACCACCAGCCGCAGTATCATCAAATACTAATGGACCTTCAACTGTACCACCATCAGTAGCATTTACAAAGCGGTCAACATAGGATTTAGTCGCAGCATGAAGTGCATCAGTTGGATCTGCATACAATGTAAGATAACCCAACATTGTATCGCCATCTTTTGATAAGAATCCTTCTGCACCAGTAGCAAACTGAGACCATTCAGCCGGAACAGGATCACTAGCAGGACTATTACCACCGGTCACATCTTGATTAGCAATGAAGGAAGATGAACCAGCTTTAACTACGTCATCTTTTAAGTAATCAGTTGTTGATGACCATGTACCTCTAAAGCGAATACCAGAATTAAATTTCTGCCAGTATCCATTTGTATCATTGTCAACATTAAAGTCTGCATTTGATGCGTGGGCAACAATAGAAATAAAGGTATTACCACCATAAGTTACAACTTCATCAGTTGCATATTCTGTTGACGGAGCCCATACGCCAGAATTCTTAATACCGTAAGTAATTTTATCCCAATCAGAAGTTTGAGTAGAAGGATTGGAATTAAGATTATCAGCAAGTGCTTGGTATAATGAACCACCATAACTAATTGTCTGGCCAATATAATATTGTGTTGTACTTGACCAATCACCTTCGTATGAAAAACCAGATACGTATAACGTCCAATTATTAGTGTCAGTAGGAACGTTACCAGTTGTTTCTTGTGAAGCTAAGTAAAGATTACCACCGTAATCTACTAAATCACCAATGTAATACGTTGTTGCATTACTATATGCTGCACGATAATTTGTGCTACTTACATATAATTCCCAATCTGTAAGAGTTGTTGGAGTATTACCAACTTGTGTAGTTAATGAACGATATTGATTATTGCCATAATAAACAATATCATTTAAGTAATACGTTGTTGCTGCATCATATGTTCCAGCAAAACTATTACCTTGAGTTAATACTTCCCAGCCACTAGTAACAGTTGGAAGAACTGCCGTTTGTGTTTCTTTTGAACGATAAATTGAATTACCATAAATTACAATATCGTTTACGTAATATTCTTTATTGTTATCGTAAGTTCCCCAAAATTTGAAACCACCAATATAAAGTTCCCAATAAGCAGCGTCAGAAGGAGTATTGCCGGTGGTTTCTACTTTTGCACGATAAATATTTGCGCCGTATGCAACAAGATCGTTTGGAACATAATCTGTAAGGTCATTATAAACGCCAGATGGGCTTACACCTTCAACAAACTTATCCCAATACGTGGTATTTGTTGGAAGATTATTGGTAGTATCTTGTTTAGCAATATAAATCGAACCACCATATACAACAACATCATTTTTCTGATATGCAGTAGCACCATCATAATCGCCTTCATACTGAATACCGTCCATAAAACGGCTCCAGTAAGTTGGATTAGGAGGAGTTTGATTAAAAGAATCAGCGATCGCTACATATACAACACCACCGTGGGCAACTGTATCGCCAATATAATAATTTGTTGCAGTATCAAATTCACCTGCAAAATTAAAGCCTTCAATCATTAAGGCCCAATGTGTTTCAGTAGTAGGTAAGGTGCCTGAAGATTTTAAAGCATATGTATATACATATACGTTACCACCATATTTGACGATGTCATTTGACTCATAAGTGGTAGTAGAAACCCAATCACCAGCGAAGTGAAATCTTAATTTACCTAAATCTATTAGTTGTGTCATACGATTTTAACCTGTAAGTGACCGTTGCTGCTCCATTGGAATTGAAGTGAATTTTGCGACCAAACCCAATGTTTATATGCATATTTATCAATGATACCGTCTTGCAAATTAGGGAGTTCAACAGCTTGCGAATCATCATCGATTAATTCGACATCTAATCCACCATTGTCAGGATTGAGTCTAAAACCATAAAAGGTCTTATTTCCAATATCGCCTTCAGGAAAAGAATCAGCTCCTTCGATGCTGTTAGCCATTAATTAACCCCCGTTAATAGTGATAATACTATATCAACTGAAGAATCAATACTTGCTGAAGCTTTCAGCGAATCTCCAATTTCAAGTACAATCTTATTACCTTTCATAACTTCGTCATTAAAACCATTTTCAATTCTGAAATTCTTTTTAATGTATATGTCATTTGCGCCATCATTTAGTATAATACTAACCGGCACAATTTGGTTTGTAACATTTGAAGCGTTACAACCAATAACAACAGTTTTTTCAGTTGCAGTATACAGTGTAACTGGTGTAGTACCAACTCCTGTAGCTGAAACGTTTGCAAATGCTGACATATTGTTCTTCTATTTATTTATATTTATTATTTATATAATTGCTCTATTCAAAGAAAAAAAAAATTAACCTAATGCAATTGCATAAGTGATTACATCATCTTCAAACTGTGTTAATCTTGTTTCTAAGTATTGGGAATCTATCGGAATGTGCGTCTTCCACGTAGATCCATTATACACAAAATCAATTCTTACATTTCCTATACCAACGTTGATAGTACTTCCATCGCCTTCAATAGAATTAATTCCTGAATCAATTATAAGTGGATTATCAGTCCAAGAATCACCATCAAAAATTGTAATAAAGCTACCAGTTACTGGTGCTGGAGGTAATGTAATGGTAAAACTTCCGCCTGATGTATTTGCTAATAAGAAGTCTCCACCAGATGCAGTATAATTTGCTGTTATAGGATTAATGGTAATACCTGAAGTACCACCAGCAGTTTTACGTGCAATAACATCAATTACACCAGAGTTTGTTTTGTAATATAAAACTCCATCTTCATAGTTAATAGCTAACTCACCATAATCTAAATCTGATGTTTGTGGCTGAGCCGAATTTACATTCGATTTTTTTAAGAGTATCTTAGTAGCCATTAACGCTAAGCTCCATTTTTATTTTTCTTCTGGCGGCCGCTCCTTTATTTGAATTTTTTCCCATTTTCCAATAGGACATTCAGCGCCAGAAAGTCTAACTTTTGCTGGCATAAAGCATCCGCATTTTTTACATACATTCAGTTTAGTTAAATTAACACACCGATTGCAAAGAGCAATTCTCCTTACAACTTCAGGGTGTCCTTTTGCTTCTATACCAAACATTATATCACCTTACTCTATTTATAATAAATTTAAGCTACAGGTTTATTATTTTCTAAATTAAGTGGAGGTCTTTTTTGTTTTTTTGCTTCATCAACTAAGCCTCTACCTTGTGCTAATGGTTTATATAGTTCTCTTAATTCTTGAGATTTTTTATAATAAGCATCGATTCTTTCTTCATAATCATCTTGAAATTCAAAAATTAATCCACTCCATTTGCATGCTAATATATTTCCAAGTTTTCTTTGTGCGGCTTCAATTCCTTCTTTACGTTGTGTAATAGTCATAATTCTTGCAAAGGGAAGATATACCCCAGCGCCTTCACCAGAAAATACAGATATATTTTTTACGTTTTTACCGAGTGCTGTACCAGTTATAGAAAATTCAGAAGCTGTAGTCGTATAAACTGTTTTACAATTCTTAAGTAATTCAGCCCCTGAAACATCTTTATCAATAATTCGATCCCATCCCATTTTCCCAGCAATTCTTTGTACAACATCAGGAATAGTAAGTGGATGAGGTTTAATCATTGCTTCTGGATCTTCAAATATGATTCTTTCAACAATTTCTAAATCAGCGAGATCTAATAAATTATGTCCAGGTAAAAATATTATATCATCGATATTTTTATATTTTTCTGGCAATTCATTTAATACATACTTATCAGCAAATGCATTGATAAATTTTTCTAAAGCTTCTTCGCCTGCTTTACCAGATTCTTCCTTTGCCGCAAAATCTTGAAGTCTGCAATTAATTTCTCTTGATTGCGTACAAATATACACACCACCAGCGGGAAATTCTGTATAAGTATATTCATGAAAATCAGTACCTTGCACAGAGCTTACATCATAAGTAGCATAAAAATGTGGAGGTGATTTTTCTCTTACAATATGTTCTATTGATTCGGCCCAATTATTTCTTGATGAACGTTTAGTATATGGACCAATCTTACTTGCATCACCACCTTTTTCTTTCATAAGAAATTCATAGAGCCTAGGTTGGCACTTAGGCTCTACTTCTGGAAGTGACGGAGCTTTTTCTCCAGGAACAGCTAGATATTGCGTGGAACAATCTAATTTCATGTTATTACCTTATCAATTTATTTTGTATTATATATTATAGATTTTTTACATCAATTGTATATGGATCTACAACTCCTTCAGTTACATCAGCAAGTTCTTGCATTCGCGCATCAAGTACAGCAATATCATCTGTAGGTGTTAATCCTAATCTTACTTGACGATGATATCTTGCAACTTTCCAATCTAAATTTCGTAATAAACGATCTCTAGTTGCACGAACATAAGCCCAGCGTTTTCGTATACGAGTTTCTTGGTCTTTTTCTGGAACTTCAACTAACGTATAAGTTCTATACCAAGTTCCTGTTTCTTCGTTTTTCCAGGCAGTGCCGGGATACATTCGATGTGTAGCAGTTTCTACCACATCAACATCTGATTCAGGAATTGGATGCACTCTTACATACTGAGTTGCTGCTAAAGAAACATCAGTAATAGGTGTAGGCAACGTTGTATTCGCAAGATTGTCTCGCACCTCGTTTTCGTTTAGTGGAAATTCCAAAACCTCATTGGTTTCTTTATTCACTCTTGCGTATAGCATTTTAGTTTAGCTCCTTTATTCAGTAAACCACGTAGTGGATCTTGAAGTTGTTACGGTTGTATTATTAGTATATGTAGTATCAAAAAATGTTGTTCTGTTAGTTACATTTGATGTAGCTTGACTAGTTGGATGCTGCGTTGATGCATCTGTAATACGGCTTGTTGGAACAGGCGTATTAGTAATATAGTCTGTTGCAATAGGTGTATCAGTAATATAGTCTGTTGAAAACGTTGTTAGATACAATGTTTGTACTGTATATTCAGTAATTGCTTGGTATGGATACTCAGTAGGTGTGCTCCAAGCTGTAACAGTGCTTTGCGAAGTTGGATATTGTGTTTCAACGCTATAATCAGTTGGTTGAAATACAGTAGGCAACGCTTGTGTTGTATTAAAACAGTTTGGATACGTTGTTGGTACTGGATAATTAGTATATCCTATTACTGTTGGATAAGTAGTTGTACGAGATGTTACGTGTGCCGGAACATAGTATTGCGACACTCTACAAGATTGATAACTTGTTGGACATATTACACTAGAACACGAAAAATCTCTTGTGTGTACGTATGTTGTTGTTCCAGACGTTTGCCGACTAGTTGGAAAATATGAATCGTAATATGTAATCCCAGAAGTTACAACTTCATATGGAACACCAGTATTATAGCAACTTTGATAAGTTCCAGTACATGGCTGACAATTGTTTCCTTCTTGTATACACCACTGCTCCATTGCGAGATCACCGTTTGGTGTACATGGAATCCCCGCAATTGGATCTTCTTGACCCGAAAATGGAACCTGTGCACAAGTGTTACGCAAAGATATATAAGTTGTTGGTCCACTTGTGTTTCTAGATGTTGGGACAAAAGTATCAAATGTTGTAGTAAAAGATACAGCAACTGTTGTTGAATATTCAGCAGTAACTGTACAACCAGAGGCTGAACAACCTATGAAACCAGATTGACCGGTTTCGTTTCCATTTTCATCGTAATAAACACTACCGCTTGCTGGTCCAACTTCAGTATTTGTTGTGACAGTATCACAAATGGTTGTATTTTCAAAAGCGCCTGGAGTTGTATATGAAGTGACATTGCTCGTATTTTCAATTATCGCAGAAGTATACGTGGTATTTACTTGGTATGGATCGCAAGTCACAAACGTTGTACTTTGAGGATATCCAGTGCTTACTGAAAAAACTGTGATCACAGGATACGTATAACTAGTAGTAGTATTTCGCGAATAGTCTGTTGGAACTAGCGAAATGTACGTAGTTGGATTTGAATATAAAGTTCCTAATGGATAATAATCAGAAGTAATATATGGAGTAGGCACAGCATATATTGTAGGCACCGGAGTGTTAGTAGTATAATCTGTAGGAAACGTAGTCGTTTTAGGAGTTAAAAATACAGTATCAAATGTTGTTGGATATACAGTAGAATAACTGGTCACGGCCGACGTTTGCACCTGATACGAGGTACTTCTTGTTGTTGGAAAATAAGTAGGGTATGTAGTAAACTGACCCTTTGCTCCGCCTAACCATATTCTACGTGACATTACTGATTATATCTCCAAACCTGTACTGCTTTCCAATTTGTTCCATTATCTAAAGTTTCTAATACAATCATTGTTGCTGCATTAGTTCCAGTGTTCATTGTGGGAGTATTTCCTTTATCAAATCGAGTTCCAGGCGGCCAAGTAATTGAACCAGCGCCAGGTTGTTCTAATATGAAATACGCAGTATTCACCGCCCCAGTAACTAGACCAGTAATTGTAAATGTTGTATTGCCAGTAATGGTTGCAGTAATTGTTTCGCCGTTTGACAGATCTACTGACTGGGCTCCTGATATACTGCCTAAAGCTTGTGTTTTACTTTTGAGAGCGGCATTAACTACATTACGATCATCATCGATAACTGTAACACCACCAACCTTGATTGCCATCTTCGTATCTCCTTAAGAAACTCGGCTAAGGTAATTATTGATTTTCTATTTTAGCAGATAATTCCTTAATAGCCTCTATTAATACTGGAATAAGAGCATCATATGAAACGCGCTTAATTCCATCTGAACCAGTATTTACGACAAGTGGTAATACTTCTTCTACTTGTTGTGCAACTACACCGATTGATGACTTACCGCTATCTTTCCAATCAAAATATACACCTTCTAATTGTTTTGCAATTTCCAGTGCGTTTGGAATTCTATTTATATTTGTTTTTAATGTTATATCAGACGTTGAATTAAAATTTGTTGCTGATATATCACCTGCAGCTAAATTTGCTAAATTGAAACTAGCATCACCAGTATCAATACCACTTGGACTATCTGGTTCTAATGTATAACCATCATAAAATTTCCAAGTATCATCAGTCGCATCTCTAAATAATCCTGCGTGTGCATAACCACTTGCTAAACCAGTATCATTATAACCACCTGCAATACCTAAATCAGGTTCAAGATAAGTTTTAGCATATGCCGTTCCGCCAGAAGTATATGTATCAACATTTGTAGAAGCAATTGTAAATGATGTTGCATTAGCAGAAGTAATTGCTACATCAGTAACATTAAAACTTGTTGGTGTAACACCAATTACAGTTACAAAATCTCCAGCAACATAATTATTATCTGCCGTATATACGACATTAACACCGTCACCAACCGCATTTGTAATTGTAGCATCAACTCGACGATTCAAATAAATCATACTTTCAGCGACTGAAAGATTTTGAGTATTTACAAAAGTTGTTGTACCAGATACCGTTAAGTCTCCATCAATATCAACTACTCCAGTAAACGATGGACTAGCTAATGGTGCTTTTAGATCAAGTTCATCACTAATATTCGTGAAGTTTGTATCAACTTCTGAATTCAGTAGTCTTGATCCTTTAACGCTTCTAAGTGTTAATGATACAGACATTTACGTTCCTATTTTTCTTTATTCGCCAAGGACAATAATAAACCTTTAATATCAGACAAATCTGACTTTATAGTATTTATATCTGATTCCATTGATTGTATTTTACTTTGTGTATTATACTTAAATATTTCTTCTTTGTTAGCTTTATCTCTTTTACTAACATAAGCTTCATAAGCTTTTTTATCGCTATTAGTAATTGATTTAGAATGAGTATCTTTTACTAGATGCTCAAATCCACTAAAAGGTTCTACATTTAATGTTTTCATATTATGCTAGTGCGATCACTCTTAAATTTTTACACTTAGGTACAATTGCTGAATTTGATGATGTGAATGCAATCTTAATTTCAAGTCCATCAAATGGAGTCAATTCATCGAGCTCTAATTCAATTTCAGTAAACGCATTATCTAACGATACTGGAAGATTAGGAGCGGCGATTTCAATAAACTCTGCTGTTTCAGCGTCTTCACCAATCAAATATGGTTTATAATAAAATAAAATATTTGATCCAGCTTTACGATTTACATCAACACGTAAATTCAAAGCCGTAGATGGATTTGCTAAAGTAATTTTTCGTGTAATATATTTAGAAATAACAGAACCATTTACATTTGCTTCTTCAACAATATATGTTTTACCATATACTATAGTAAAGTCAGTTGTTGTTGAAACAAAAGATGCTGGGTCTGCTAAATTAATTGCTGATAAAGTAATTTCTGATCCGTCACTTGCTATATCAGTAACTCTATAAGTTCCATCTACATCTGTAACAACTCCGGTGAGTGTAATAGTAGATCCAATTGGAATTGCCAAAGCATTTTCTTGATGAGCAAGTGGAACAGTCAAAACGCCTTTTTCATTCTGAGGTGTAACGTCAGTTGCAGTAAATGTGGTATTAATTGCCGACATTAATGTTACTTCGTCTTCCGTTAACGGATGTTCAGAAGCATAAGTTGGATTATTAATTAAATTATGATAAGTTAATAATCCGATTTGTTGTTTATCGATTAATGGCGAAACATATTTATTTTGAGTAGACAAATTCATTCGATAATGAAATGATTCATTACCACTTAAATTATTTGCTTTCACAGTTGGATTTGCAACTAATCGTGTTTGATTTAGTTCTGTTAATGTTGGTTGTATATCAAAGAACGTAGAATCTTGAGTATAATTTGTTAGTGTTCCTTTTAGTTGATGAACAACATTAGTGTCACCATTTTGTATAAGACCCAACTTAGGCTGAACCGCGTCAATTAAAAGATTCTTTGTAACAACAACTTGGTTTCCACCAAAGCGCGCTGACGCTGTTGCAGCAGTACCAACATCAACTGTATAAGAATTTGTTGTAACATTTGAAATTTGAAGTGCAACACCTTCTACATTGTCAAAGTTAATTCCGAATCCAGTTCCTGGACCAGAGATACCTTGGCCAAGAGCTGTTCCTGGTGTTACACCGTTATTTGCTGAAGCAACAGCTCCAGAAACATATCCATCTAAATTTGCAATTGAACTAATAACTACATAGGTACCATTTGTCATACCATGATATCTGTGATGAACACGCATAAGTGTTGAACCATTAAATACTTCTAATGGTTCATCTTGTAAAACTTTTGAATTCATTGCACCAAGTTGACGAGCTTTAAAATCAAGAGTTGCGGTAACATTTTTATCAAAGATTGCACGATATAAATTAAATTTTAGATCTTGTGTTTGTTCAGGCGTCCATGTAGTAGCATTTTGTGATTTATACAAAGTGCCCATATATGGTTGAGATGATATTCTTTTTCCTGTAACTAAGTCATCTTGATCAAGTTCTGAAATATATACCTGATATTTTTTCGAATCTGTTCCTAAGCATAATGAATATTCGCCTGGAACAAGATATATCGGAGCATCAAATATAATTGTAGTTGGCGTAGATGCATCTGTTGAAGTAGAAATGTTTCGCGGATACGTTATTTTCTCAGAGAAAGGAACAATATAATCTCCAGGAAACCCATTATCGTTAGCTCTTATTTGAGTTAACATTGGTAAATAAGTATCTTTTGTTTTGAAGTATAAATCAACTTTAGTCACGCAGCAAGGTTCTTCAATAAAGAATGATTGCGCTAAAGGATCTACTAAACTATTCAGGCTTGCCATTATCTATTTTGCTCCTTAGTAAACTGTTCCATTATCTATTGAATTTTGTAGTGTAACATCTACAGCTTTTTGTGCCCAACCATTTGGATTTAATTGGTCTGAATTTGCAATTGCAACTGCTGCTTGAACTCCGATAAAAACACCAGGACTAACTCCGCCAGGCATTGTTCCCTTTTCATTCATATAATTAGTAATTGATGCGTCTGAATCTGCACCAATTCCTCTAGCTATCCCTTCATTTACCATATCTTTTACGAAGTGTCCAACCTTAGCAGCTGCTTCATTATATTCTGATGGAATAATAGATCCATCAATTCCACCACCAGCTAATGGTTCAGTTGATGTTTCGGCATCAATAAAATCTTGTACAGTAAGACCTTTGTGTTCAGCGTAAGCTTCAATTTCTTCTCTTTCAGATTCTGTTGGTGGTCGACCAAATGCATATGAGAATACTGCACCCATATAACCTAATGTATCATTGTTTTGAGAACGTGGCGGATCTAAATCTCCATCATCGTCATCATCTTCATCTAAGTCATGGAACGTGTATATAACAACAGTATCTTTTTCTTCATGATAATCGCAATAGTAACTGGAATTTGCTTCAATTAATACAGCACTTTCTCCCCAATTACCATCAGCTAATATTTCATAATAATCAGCACCGTAACACTCAAATCTTAAATGTGTATTTAATGCAGGTGCATCATTAGGATCATATGCTTCTGCTAAATCCAATTCCTTTTGAGTAATTGTAGTATCACCATCAATAATTGCTTGTTCTAATGTTGCGGTATCAACATAACCACAATCTGCAGAATTCAAAGCATATACAATTTCATATGTACCACAATTGCCATCATGATAAGATCGATATTCTGTAAATGGTAATCGACAATCAGTAGCTTGTCCTGATACTAATGTACCTGAAACTGGACATGGATCTCTGGATTGACAATCTTCAACATTATTAGCATCGATCAAAGCAGTATAAGTTCCACATATACCAGTTACATAATTATAAGTTCCATCATAGTATTCACCCCAAAGATCTTTAGAGTTTTGAGCTGAACCATCTACACAGAACGTATTCTTAATTACACCATTACCTTCACACGGATTTGGAGGTATACATCCAGGAGAATTTGCTTCTTTCACAACAACTGAAGTTGTACATACTCCATTTACATCCGGTCCACCAGCAATCAATTGCTTAAGTTCACCAGATTTATGATCGCAGAATGTATCTAAAACAGTTCCAGCAGTAGGACATCCTTGTACAACCGAATCTTCTTCATATTGACATGTGGCAACATTATTCGTTTCAATTAATTGATCGAAATAACCACCGTTGCCATCATGATATGTTCCATACAAATCATGTCCTTGGCAATATTTGTCTGCAATTTCTCCTTGATCAGTCCAATCAACTCGAGTTGAAGATTTTTGTATAGCTTGTTCAGATACTCTTGGAACTCGAGTTGTAATAATTTTATTTTGCCAAGTGACTAATTTACCAGAAGAATTAAATTGCATTGAAGCAGAAGTAAATTCATTTTCTGGATTATTTGTTGGATCATCAGTAATTCTTAATGTATATACACCAGTCGGTAAATTATATTTGCTTGCAGCATATTCAAATGTTGCATGTAATTCTCCGTCTGAATCTGTAACAAGTGATTTACCAACAACACCACCAATAGCTTCGATTGTAGAAGCAAGATATGCTCCATCTCCTGGATTATCATAAGCATCTTGAGGTTGGACTCTTGTCGCAAAATCTCCAGTATATCGTGTATTTTCTGTAACATTAATTCCGTTAAAGAATACAAAAACACGAGTGTCTGGCATTAAACCAGATGCTTGGAACGGAATAGAAACATCTCTCATTTGAGAAATTACTGTTTCAGTTGAAACGCGCTCAACGTTTTCAATATCGTCATAACCAACATCATATGCTGTGCCGTGTTGGCCAATAATATATTCAACTCCATTACGAAGATCAACTGAACCTACAATTTCTTCTCCCCAAATATATCCATCTACCACTCCATCAGCAGCATCTTGTTGTCTATATTCAGATAAGAGATAATCATAATCAGAAGTATCAACGCCGGGTCGAATTTCAGCTCCATTAATTTCTTGCTTCCATATATCTGAACTCTTACCAGTAATTTTACCTTTAAAAGATACAACATTATATGGATTTAAATTTGTAAAAGTTGATGCTTTATTATTTTGAATAAATTTTTCTTCAGTATACGGAAGACTATATAAGTCACCAGTTAATGTATAATTTTTAGCTGTTCTTTCGTTTTTAATTGTCAATTCAGTTGCTTCATCAAAAGCAAAATCAATTGTAAGATCTTCTTTCAAATCCAACATGTGTTGTTTGAATACAGGTCTTAACGCATTATTAATCTTATCAATTGCTACTCTATAATCTTCTCGATAAACATCACCAACACCGTGACCAGTAAATGAATCAACAATAAATCCATTCTTAAATCGATCTAATCCGTTGATGTCTTTTATCTGATAATTTTGAGTATCTTGCTCAATCTGATTTAGTGTTGTATAATATTCTAAGTTTTTGATTCGCTTTTCAAGATTACCAATTGCACGCATGGTATAACGCTTGTTATCGATATTAATAACTTTAATATCAGCTTTCAAATCAAATACGTAAGCGTTTTGTTTTAATAAGTATAGAACCATTGAGTCTGTTGGTGTTTTAGGCTCTTTTGGTTCAAGATCGCTCTTACCTTTTATAATACGAATACGGCCTTTATTAGTAAGTACAACTTTATCTACACGTGGTAAGTAGTATTCGTATGATGTTGATATATCATCTTCATAATCAAGGAATTCACCAACACTAGCACCGGTTCCTGAGAAGCCAGTACCAGCATCATTAATCCTAGGACGAAAATCTAAACAATCTCTCAATACGTATTGATTGCCACCTAAGGTAAGCGTTGGAATATCGTCGTATGCAATATCTGAATAAGAATCAACTGTAAAGAAATCACCCGAAGTATGAGTAAAATAATCAAAGGTAATTCGAATAGGTGCAGTTGGTGCTGCAGCTCCTTTCTTTAATGTGATTGAAGCTCTATCGTAATAAAATGCTTTTTGACCATTTGAAAAATCGTAACGATTAGTAATATCAATTTCAGTTGTGTTATCGTATGAAGGATCTCCAAATGCGCCAGATGTTGTCATCTTGACAGACACAAGGCGATATCCATCAGCTTTTCCTAGGGAAATAGTATTTGCTTGAGCTGGGCCTTGAGTCAATACATCTTTTTGCGAATTTGTTTGAAGTACTTTGTTTTTAGCAGCTGCTGGAGCATTTGTTTTTTGTACAGTACCAACAATAAAAATAGTTTCAGTCGTATAACCTGCTCCCGATAAATCAATATCAACAACAGTATTATTACCTGAAAAAGTAAGAGTTGCAAGACCTAAATCAACCGGTGCACCTTGCGAATCATACGCTTGCCAATTATCATATGAATAACTATTAAAGCTTTCATCTGTATTTGCATTTAATGATCCAGCAATACCAGCAGCAAGAGTACGAGTATATACTCTTCGCACTGAATAAATTGTGTCAGTGCCATTTGCATCAACCGTCTTAATAATATCAGCTGGTAAAGGAAATATGTAAGAATTCTTTTCTGGATTCTTAATAACCGCTTTTCCGACATTTAATACTTCACCTGAAATTGTAACACCTAGATAGTTTGAGTCAAGTGTTAAATTTAAATCATCAGTAATTATAGCGATCTTATAATAATCTCCACTGATTTCAATATAATCACCTTCATTTAAATCAGTAGTAAACGAAGTACCATTACCGGTAACAGCACTACCGCCATTGGTTGCAGAAATTGTACCTTGAAGTAAGGTATTTTCTAAATCAATATCGGCGGTAAAATCTGATGCAGTTGTATTATTATACCAGATTTGCTTGGCATCTCTTGCGAAAGATTTGCCGGTAAACATTTGTATATCAAAAAGAAATATTTTATGTAATCCAGCTGATAGATACGAAGTATATTGCTCAACGTGTCTTATACGAGCAGTACCAACCTGATTACCTTGAGCAGTTGCAGGACTTGCTGAATCGCCTACACTATCATATAAACGAACTAATGGTAAATCATCTAAATCTTCTGGAAAAGAATTTGTTATACTAGCAAAAACATAGTTGCCATAAGGAACATATACAGAGCCAGAATCGACTGCAGCTGTATCACGAGCTTTATCGCCAGCAATTGCTT
>Ga0255780_10001033_pt1 | contig 26297 bp, 20 predicted proteins | sample 071ome_32_FD_179978 | JGI IMG/M metagenome (GOLD analysis project Ga0255780, IMG submission 179978) | Coastal salt marsh microbial communities from the Groves Creek Marsh, Skidaway Island, Georgia - 071405AT metaG (version 2) | ecosystem: Environmental > Aquatic > Marine > Intertidal zone >... | reverse complement strand
TCGTCCTTCGAGTATTTCTGAAACAGATTGGTCGAGAATGCAATCTTCGTTATTTCCTGAACGGTTAACTATTTCTCTGTGTGATTGTGAGTTAGACCTCATTGATGTTCGGTTTGAGCCATCCATTCGATTTGATTCGACGGATGTACCTTCTGCAACGTATGTGCAGAACAATGCAAATGCCCCAACATTAATGTGGATGATTTCATTTTTCGGATTCCTTCTTTGCTTAATTGCCGGTTCAATTGAAATGAAGAGGCTCTCAAATGCTAGAAGTCTCGCAATACGCTCGAGGCAAATCGACAGCGAATGGAATTAACTCACTCTTTTTTCTTGGCTTTGGATTCTGCGTCCTCAATCACTTGGTCAACATCCATCTTCGCTTCGGAAGCGGCTTTTTCAATCATTGAACGCTCGGCATCTGTGATCTCACCATCTTTTGCAGCTGACTTAATCGCTGCTTCTACATTCATCTTTGCAGCATCTTCATCAGAGATGCCCAATGCCTTTTGGAACGATTTCAGTTCTTCATATTCAGAGTCAGAAATGACTCCATCTTCCCATGCTGAGTCATAAGCACTCATCAAAAATTCAGTGTATGCTTCTGGATTAAGTAGCACATCACGAATCAATCCGTGGTTGATATCTTCAGATTGGTTTGCGATGTCCATGAGTGCAATTGAGCGACGAACTTCTTTCACTGCCATGTCCTTTAATCCATGCCCGGCCCAAATTGCTCCGGCTGCAACGACAGCGGAAGCAAACCATCTCATAATATTCTCATCAACGAGATTACCTGGGCTGACTAGATGGAATATTCCTAGCACTGCCATCGCAGCACCACACATGATTTCGACCCAGTCATTAAGGTCTGGTTCATCATCAAAAACCGAAAGTCGTTGGTCAACCAGTTCTTCCATCTCATCGCTCATGGTTAGTACTGACACCGAAGAAGGTCTTAGGTATGTCGGCCAAAATTTCATCCGTTTTCCTTTTGGACTATTGACACTTGTCTCTCAACATGACAATTGAAGGGACAACGATAAATTCCCTTTCAATCGATGAAAAGTTCAAGAAATTTCTAACGAAAAAGTGGGGTATTGAACAATTATATCCCCCTCAGTCCCAGGCGATTGAACCCATTCTAGAGGGGAAGAATACTTTGGTATGTATTCCTACTGCGTCAGGAAAATCATTACTCGCATATTGTGGCATTGTTCATTCGATTCGGGATACACAACTCGCAAAAGCAATTTACATCGTTCCACTCAAAGCTTTGGCGAGTGAAAAATATGAGGAATTGGTTGAGATTGGTACGCATCTAGGCCTACAAATTGGACTTGCGATTGGTGACGCATCTTCTGAAACAAGAAATATTGACAAAGCCGACATCATTGTCTGCACATCCGAAAAATTAGACTCATTATTGCGACACAGAAGTGAGTTGTTTGAACACTTAAAATGCATCGTGGCAGACGAATTCCACCTCATGAATGACGCAACACGAGGACCTACGCTTGAGATGAACCTCACAAGGTTGCGACTACACTATCCCCATGCACAAATCATTGCATTATCAGCGACAGTGGGTAATGTCAAAGACCTAGCCTTTTGGCTCGAGGCCGAACTGATCGTGTCCGAATGGCGACCCGTTGACCTGGAATATTCGACATTTCACAACTTTCATGTTGAGCCGAGAAAAATTCAAGGTCATGGAGCTCAAGAAAGAACTCTTTCACCACCACGTACGTTGGAAGGTTTAGTGTCTCACCCCGTATGGAGTGTTGTCGACGATGCCATGAATGAAGATTCACAGGTTCTATTGTTTGTAGGCACTCGTAAGAGCGCACAGGCAGAAGCACGAAATCTAGCAAAACGAGTTCTCAAGCGGCTAAAAAAGGAAAATTCATTCAAACTTCAACGCCTTGAAGAATTGAGCAAACAGATTTCTAAATCCTCCTCACAATCAAGTATTTCAGACCACCTTGCCGATGCAGTTCGTGGTGGCGTCGCTTTTCATCACGCTGGATTAACGCACCAACAAAGGAAATTGATTGAAAATTCCTTCAAAAGCGGTGAACTCATTGCACTCACTGCGACACCAACATTGGCTGCAGGTGTGAATCTACCAGCCCGCAGAGTCCTTATTCGTGATTTAAAAAGATGGGATGATGGCTTCAATCGGCCTTTACCCATCATGGAGGTTCGACAAATGATGGGCAGGGCTGGTCGCCCAAAATATGACACTAAGGGCGAAGCATGGATCTATTGCAAGAATTCTGACGGATGGGAAGAGGCAGATGCAGTTGCACAACGTTATTTCTTTGGGCAGGTGGAAAATATTTCATCCAAACTAGCATCTGAACCTGCATTACGAATGCACCTTCTCGCTCTTATCTCAACAGGAGGATACCACCACAAAGGCCGTATCCTTGAATTTTTTAAACACACATTTCTTGGTACATCCCTCCCTTTCTCGCAATTAGAAGAACGAATAACTCAAATGATTCAATGGCTTATCGATGAACGCTTTATTCGCGATCTTGGCCCAGATAACGAATATGTCGAATCTGAGGTTATCCTCAACACCAGTGCTGAGAATGATGAGCCATGGGATGACTCCATCCCATCTTGGGTGACTGCAGCTCAAGAAACCGAAGGTGTCGTTTATGGAACGAACAAAGAGGATGCAAAAACGAGTGCTCATTCATCTCCGGTGTTTGGCTTTCAAACAGCACAACGGATGCAAAACTCAGATGAAGTCGTTGCCCAATATTCAAACGATTACAACTTTCAATTTGAAGGGACGGAATTGGGTATTCGAATATCTCAGATGTACATTGATCCTTTATCCGCCACAATACTTCGAAAGGGTTTGAGGCGACTTGTTCGCCGTTCAGTACGCCAAGACGGACCTATCACAACCCTCGGGATACTTCATCTTGTTTGTTCAACCCCTGATTTCCCATCTCTTTGGGCGAAATCGAAAGATTTGGAACCAAATTCAAAAATCTTCTTGAAAATGAACAGTGCTGAGGATGAATTTGTTCTTGACCAAACGTATCTTGAGGATATGATTGGAAGAGTAAAAAGTGCTTGGATGCTTGAACAATGGTGCGAAGAGGACTCATTTCGAACACTAGAACAGTCGTTTGATGTTGCCCCAGGCGATGTTCATCACCGAACATCAATCTCTGAATGGCTTCTGTATTGCTCAAAAGAAATCCTTCTCCTCGATGATGTTTTTTCGCATGAGCATTCGACACACATCGCAGAAATTGCACAATTTTTTGGACTTGCTAAGCAAAGAATTCGGCATGGGTGTAAAGAGGATCTGCTTCAACTCGTCAACATTCGTAATGTAGGTCGTCAACGTGCCCGAGAATTAGCTCAATTGAATTTACGGACACCAAAAGATGTGATGGCGATGAATTCTCATCAACGTGCTGAACTCGAAAGCAAAAGAGGATGGGGCCCGGTTTTAGTCGAATCAATTCTGAATGAAATACGAAAAGTAACGAAAGCAAGCCGGAAGAAAGGGAAACCTCGATTCGATGATACACCTCTTGAAGGTGAACGAAGCGACTGATTCAAAAACATGAAGATGGAGGGAGAAGCATGCAACAATTTCCCAAGTTTGCTTGGAAAAAGAACGATGGTGAATTCGACCGGGACATTATACAACAATTCATCGATGTTCGGCCAAATCACCACTGGGTCCTCTGCAACAATGATGTGGTCATCTCCGATTTACAACTGTGGACTGCATGGGAAGCCTGTACTCGTCGTTTTCACAGAAAATCTTCACTCGCCCGCACAATAGACGCCGAATTTCTTCGTTATTTGTCTGGAACACATCATGTCTCTGAAGCATTTGCTCGTTCTGGAGTTAATCTCAATGATGAGCAAGGGTGGTTACTTTTTTTACCACATGCTATTTTTTCCGACGATACAGAGACTCAACATGTCATCGATGTGGTCGATGAAGATGTTCAAGATGTTGCAGTCCAAATTCTCGAACAAATGCAATGTTATCTTGAAGATCGAAAGCCAGCCCCCTCCACATCAAGTTTGACCCAACTTGGTATTTCTAACGACATTCAGTCATTGGATATCGAACAATGTTCAATTGCACACATTCACCAAGCGGACTTACAATCCTAAGCACATTTTAGGAGGGTTAAAGGACTCCACCACTCTAGGCTTGTCATGGTCATTTCTTCCGAAAGGAACTCCAGTGAAGTGAAATCGAATCGCTATCTCGATGCTAAAAAAATTGGAAGAGCAATCGACATGGCAATCCAAGAAGGAGCACAATATGCAGAAGCAAGGCTGGTTGCACTCACCGAAACAGATATTCGGATGAAAGACAGTCAAATCGAATCTGCGGTTCCAGGCCAGCAGGTTGGACTAACCTTACGAGTTCTTGTCGATGGTTCTTGGGGGATTCATTCAACTACTGATTATCATCAAATTCACGAGCAAGTTCCCTCCACCGTAAAACTCGCAAAGGCAGTTGCTAATCGCAGAGCTGCAAACATGAAGCCTATCGATTTAGCAGAAGTGCCAATCTACCAAGATGAAGTACATTGGGAAGCGAAAAAGGATGTTCGATTTACTGAACTTGATGAGAAATTATCTCACATGCGTGAATTCACTTCGTCGGTAAAGCACGATTCTATCCAATCCGTAAAATGCGGATGGATGGATGAACACATCCACACAGAACTCATCACATCGGAAGGAATGGATAGGGTCTGGTCATTTCAAAGAACACTCATGCATGCCACCTTAGAGGGAAGAGATGGAGATAACGTGATGTCATACAGGACTCGTGTTGGCGGAGAGGGCGGCGTAGAATTGATTGATGACGCAGATCTCGATGCTCTCGCAACAAAAGCGGAAAAGGCAACTCTTCGACTTCTTCATGCATCATCTGCACCTTCTGGAAAAATGCCTCTTGTTGCTGACCCAGATCTCACTGGCGTCTACATCCATGAAGCACTTGGCCACCCATGTGAAGCGGATCTCGTTGCAGCAGGCGACTCGTGCCTCGATGGCAAACTCGGACAGAAAATTGGCAGTGAGATCGTAACCGTGGTTGATGATCCAACAATACGAGGAGGATATGGTGCCTTTCCAATCGACGACGAGGGCTTGAACACAAGAGAAAAATTACTCATTAAAAACGGTGTATTAACCGAATATCTCAATCACAGAGAAACAGCGCATCACTTTGAACTTGAGCCAAATGCCGGTGCCCGTGCTCAAGATGGTTTGCATCACCCTATGGTCAGAATGTCGAACACCATCATTCAAGGTGGTCACCACAAAGACCTCGACGATCTTCTCGAAGACATCCAATACGGTGTATACGCATGTGGCTCTCGTGGAGGACAAGTCGATACAGGACGGGGGTCCTTCCAATTCTCTGCCCAAGAATCATGGCTTATCGAAAATGGGGAATTGACAACACCACTCAAAGATGTTAGTGTCAGCGGAATGACCCTTGAAATTCTAAAAAACGTGGATGGTTTGACAAAAGATGCCATGATTGCCTCCCCCGGATTCTGTGGAAAAGGGCAAACAGTTCCAGTGGGTGATGGCGGACCGTTGATGAGAATTCGAGAAGCACTGGTTGGTTGAACAATGATTCCAACTGATGCACTCGATAGGCTGATGGAAAAGGCTGATGTTATTTCACAAGCATGTCGCCAATCGGATGTTGAGCAGTGGGATATTGTCGGAATTCAAGGCTACAATGAAGAAGTTGAAATTGAAGCTGGAAAAATCAGTCTTGCTGGCGGTGGAGGAGAAGGCGGCTTTGGCATTCGAGTCGTCGAGGATGGACGCTTTGGATTTGCTCATGTCGTTGATGTTAGTAATGTGAATGCTGCGATCGAACTTGCACAAAAAATCGCAAAAATCTCTCCTAAAATTGATGGTTTTGAACTACCATCTCTTGAACCCACATCAAAAGTCGGTGGCATGTATGATGATGCTATCGTCAAAACAAGTTCAGAAGAACTTCTCCAAAATGCTGATGATATCTTATCTCACGTAGCATCATTAAATGAAAACGCAGTTGTCACAGGAGGGGGTATTGAAATTTCTTCAACCGCTTCTTGTCTTATCTCAAGTTCAGGGATTGAAGAGTCCGGTCAATCCACTATGAATTCTATTGGAGTGCAACTTTCTATAGACAAAGAAACTTTTTCTTCGAGTTACGACCACCAATCATCTCGTAAAAAATTAAAGGAGATTCCTGAATGTATTGATAACGCTCTATACTGGGCTGAAGCTACACAAAATCCATTGAAACATACACTTCAATCCGAAGATTCCAAGGTCGTTTTCACCCCCTCCTCATTTTCAAGTTTGTTTCGATACATTGTTCCAAATTCAGTAATAGGCGAAAGGTTAGCAAGGAATATTTCAGTGTGGTCGAACAAAGTTGGTGAGCAAGTCATTGACCCAGCGATTTCAATTACAAATCATGGACGATTAGAAGGAGGGTTGGCATCATCTTCTCGCGACGACGAGGGTGTTCCTACACAAATATTACCGTTAATTCAAGGTGGCAAATTAGCTAATTCACTTTGGTCGGTCAGGGATGCTGCTGAAATGATACAAGATGGCAAAGTTGAATCCGCAAAATCAACCGGTTCTGCTTTTCGTTCCAGTTACCAATCACCACCGTCAACATCCTGCTCTGAAATGATTTTTGAAACCTCAAACAATCAACATAGCAGAGAAGCATTACTCGAAATCATTGATACCGGATATCTTATTCAAAGCGTCATGGGTGCACACACAGCAAATCCAACTTCAGGTGATTTCTCCGTGACTTCAAGCACAATACTTCGAATTGAAAACGGAGAAATTGTCGGACCGCTCTCCCAAGCTGGTATCTCGGGAAACCTCGTCGCCGCCCTTCAATCAAATGTCGAATTAGGAAATGAGACTTCTGTGCGGGGAAGATACCACCTGCCCGATGTTGCATTACAATCCAGTATTAGAGTTAATCCTGCTTAATTGCTCGACCTTGATGCAATAATTTCCAATGAAATTGTTTATACCCTGTCGTCGAAGGAGGATTAGTCTATGGAGGTAAATGGAGTGTACTGTCTTCCCCAACCCGCACGAATAACCATAGCCTGTCCTCTCGTCAGGCCCGAAAAAATATTGCTTGGCGGAGGCATTTTTCATGTCTGATTCGAAGTATTCCGATTATATCGAAGCGGTATTGAAAGAAATACCCGAAGCATCTGCTGATGACATCCATGCAGCGTTTGAAAAATATGAAAATGAGTTTTACATTCCGCCGCAAGATGCACTTCGATCAGTATTAAGGAAGTTTCAAAGCGATTCTGATGCCCCATCACAATCAAAACCGAGACAGCAACGTCAAACGAAGAAAGTAGCTCAGTTAAGTGAATTGGGAAGCGAGGACAAAGATGTTGAAATTGAGGTAATGGTCGTCACTCACAACCTTCGTCAACAACTCATTCGAGGAGAAGAACGTCAAATCGCTTTTGGAATGTTACAAGATTTACCATGGGAGAATGAGGAAAAAAGGACGCAATGGGAATACAAAGATTGGGGAAGCAATTCTCAATTGCTCCCAGGTAGTATTGTGCGAATTGAAGGAGCTTCCGTCAATGAATATAACGGCAAAAGGTCTCTCAACATCAACCAAAGTTCAAGAATTGTTCTTCTACAAGAAGGGTCTGGTTCTTCACTCAAGACAGAAGACCCAATAGATATTTCAGCACTACCGAATGATGGATATGTCACTGTTGTTGGCCGAGTGCTATCAACAAAAAATGACCAAATTCATCGCAAAGATGGTTCGGGTTCGATCGATATTGTTCGCGGTCGTATTGCAGATGACTCCGGACATATTGGATTTCTCTCATGGGAACCGTTTAGTCATGAAGTGGGGGCTCTCATCAAAATCACAGGTGCCCAAGTACGAACATTTAGAGATACACCCGAATTAAACTTTGGTAGAACAACAAAGATTGAACCATATCATGACTCAAAATTTGCTTCCATCGATGACCTCAAAGAGTCTTCTTTTGCTACAATATCTGACTTGCGAGATGGATCAAGAGATACAGACATCATCGTACAGGTCACAGAGATCATGCAACGAAAATTTGAACGCGATGGTCAAGAAAAGCACCTTTGGTCTGCACAAGTTATCGATCCAACTGGGCAGTGCAAAATGACAATCTGGGATGATATATCATTTAGTGAAGAAGACCTTCCAGTCTTTCTCAAAGTAACTTCGGCTCGAATCACTGCTTGGCAAGGCATACCCGACATTACAGTTGATTCATCTCACCAAATCACGATGTTGGATGAGCCTGCTTGGGAAGGTGAGATCGACCCGAATTCTCATTTCGTTGAGGCTCCTCTGGATGAACTTGCTGCTGGAGGATCAAGGGTTGGAATACAAACGAAAGGCATTGTTGTCAGTGTCAAAGAAGATTCTGGCATGATTAGTCGATGCCCGGAATGTCGAAGAGTCATGAGAGAGGGTTCGTGCTTTGAGCATGGTGAAAGAGAGGGTGTTGAAGATATCCGATTGCGTCTCATCATCGATGATAACGGAACGACATCATCTCTTCTCGTCAACAAAGAGGTTTCCTTGAAACTCTCTGAGATGTCAGAAGCAGATTTCAAGAAATCTGCAATTGAAGGACACGATGCGTTGATTATGGATCTACGTTCCAAGTTACTCACAAATTTCCTTGAAGTAAAGGGTAGAACGATTATTGACGAACAGGGTATGATGATTATAGCAACAGATGTGGATGTACCGTCAAGGGATCCGCAACTCCGTGCAACTGAACTTCGTGCCGCATGGGGGTGGAATTGATGCAGGCTAGGAGAATTGTTCGACAACCAAGCGAGTTGATGCTCGCATCAGAATTTGCCAGTTCACACCTTCATGAAAAAGGTCCAGGAGAGTATGACCCTACGTTTATTATCACAAAATTAGGCTGTAAGGTGAACAGAATTGTTGTCTCAGGTTTGCTCGAACGTCTCGAAGTTCGTGAAACTTCAAATGGCACTCAGATGTATCAAGGTCAAATTCGAGATCCTACTGGATTGTTCTATTTTTCAGTTAGAGAATACTCACCACTCCCGTTACAGGAACTGATTCATCAACTTCACGAAAGGGTATCCTCTAGCGAACCCATTCTGGTAGGGATGGTTGCGAAAACCCGTTGGTATCAATCGGAAGATGGTGGAGTGTACACCTCACTTCGACCTGAGGAAATCACTGAGATTACTCGACAACGGTATGCAAATTGGCTGCTCGATGCTGCAGAAGCAACATATTTGCGCATTGAACATTGGTCCCAATCGCTCGAAGTTGATGCAACGATGGAAGGGTTATCCACGACAAGTATACCTCAACGATCTCACCAATCTATTGTGGCAGCTCGTCACCATTACGGTGAGGTGGACCTTGAGATATTCAAACTCAATGTAATGCAGGCACTTGACATTGCCGAGGGTAAAATTGAGGCCGTGACGACTCCACCACCAGAAATTCGCCTTCCAGAGGCCGAAGGTGAGGGCGAAACCTCTAACCAATCCGTTGAGGAAATCATCCGAATGGTCATTTCTCATTTTGACCAAGGAGAAGGTGTACAGTATCAGACAATTATGTCAAACGCAATGTCAAAAGGCCACGATAGAGAATCCACTGAAGAAGGCCTAGACCAATTGATTCACCAAGGTGTCATCGAAGAGCCTCGATTTGGTTGGTTCGTTTTCGTTCAAACCCAATAGATTGACCCGTCAAATTGAATACCTTCGCTTGACCTCCTGTGGTCAATGGCTGGAATTGATTTCTTTATTCGTCCCGCGACTGCGAGTTCAAGTTCGGACTGGATACGAATTGCTAACGCTGATATGCACGTCCGAATGACACGAAGACTCACCCGTACAGTTATTCGAGGTGGGGAAGGCGATGACTTACATGATGAAGGCTCAGAATCGTCTGTGTATCGAGTTCGTGGAGAAATTTCAATCGACGAATATAAGAAAATCGTAGCAATATTTCGAACTGGTCAGCCGTTTATCCACGACCCATTTGATGAAAGAGATGTAAAAGTTATCTTTTCAGTCCTCGAATACGACAGTCAAGATGAATCATTTATGTTTGAATTCATTGAAGATGTAATTTGAAGGTGAGTTCATGCGAAGTCTGCAAGAAAAGAGAGAACTGCTTTATGTTATTCGTACACTTGACGTTCTCATTTCTTCAGGAGTGGGTTTAGAAGCAGCACTTCACACAATTGGAAAAGGAGGTTATGGAGTCATCTCAACTGACTTCCAAAACATGATGGAGCGATTGACTTCTGGAAAAACAAGAGGTTTGAGTGACGAACTAAAATCACTCCAGAAAAAAGCCGAATCAAAAGGATATCAACGATTACTCAACACCCTCTACACGAATGTTACACAAAACACTGACCTCGTTGATACCCTCAAAAAACAAGGTGCAAGAATGGAGGAAGAACGAACCGAAGAAGTCGAGAAATACATCGAAACTCTTGGTGGAGTTCCTGAGTCCTTGTTGTCAATTGGAATGATTGGACCAATTATTTTGTCGATTGTTGGACTTGTTCCACAAATCATGTCAGGTGATTTGGGAGCATTCATGAGTTTACCTGAAGCAAGCACAATGAATTTAGTCGTGAATGTTGGATTAGTGGGCACCTTGCTCGCTATGTTTTTCATCGGATTGAAAGCTCACACAAAGGATCCAGGTTTGTGATAGAAAATGATTATTCGAATTCTGGAATCCTTCAACGATTCGCCAATGATGCTGTATATTCTCATTGTTGCAATCGCTTGTATTGGAGGAGGAATCCCACCTATGCTTGAGAGGAGAAGAAGGAGAGAAATCGAGAATCAACTTCCCGGATTTCTAGAGGCACTATCCGATTCGGTAGGGGCGGGCCGTGGATTGCAAGAGGCGATGATGGAACAAGCTGAATCATCTCCCGGTCTTCTCACAACCATACTCAAAGAAACGCTTCGAGAAGCACATTCATCATCTTTTGAGGCTATGCTTGCATCATTTGCCGCAAAGACGAGGTCGACGCAAGTCCAACGTGTCATGGTTCTCATCGACACAGCATTGGAACAAGACGCACCACTCCAACCAATCCTTTCTGACCTCAGCCGAGATTATGAACGTCTTAACGACTTAATGAATCTCCGTGAAGTCGAACTCCAAGGCCGAGGCATCCTCATCATCCTCTTTGTAAGCATTGGCTTACCAGTTCTGATTGCCTTCATCGTTGGTCTATTTGCACCTGCGAGCAAAGGGTATCAAATCACAGAATTTAACTCGACATTTGCGTTGTTTTTTGCTGTTGCTTCAGTCATAGGCGTAGGTGTCACAGGTCGAATGCTCGGGAGGCTCAAGGACATGCTCTGGTGGTTACCATTGTGGATGGTCCTTTCCATGGCACTTTACCTTGGAGCAGTAAAAGCAGTAGGAGGTTAAACACATGTCAGAACAAATTTTAGATCAATACGGAAGAGTTACAATTTATACAGAACCAAATCATCCATCACCAATTTATCACGTGGACGGCGATATTCAAGCAAATCCCTACGGTGATTTAGCTGCATTGCTTGAAGATGATGCACTAGAAGAAGTCATGTACAACGGTGGCACGCAGTGTGTAAAAGTGGCACATCGCGACCATGGAATGTGTCGTACGAATATTTGGATTGACGATGAGTCTGGTGAAATCATATCAAAAAATATTGCATCATTTACAAATGTTCCACTTGGAGATGGTCCAGGAATGGTCCCAATTTTTGATGGACGATTACCTGACGGCTCTCGTGTCAATGGCACGATTCCCCCAGTATCCCCCGATGGACCTACCTTGACAATTCGAAAATTTAGGGAAGATCCACTTACCATGATTGATCTAGTTAAATTCGGCACTGTGAACTCAAGACTCGCAGCGATGATGTGGGTTTGGATTGAAGGGCTCGATAGCAGACCTGCGAATTTCGTTATTGCCGGTGGAACTGGTTCAGGTAAAACAACAACACTCAATTGTCTAGGGATGTATATTCCATGGCACAGAAGACTACTTACAGTCGAAGATACGGCTGAATTGCAAGTCTATCACGACCACTGGTTACGAATGGAAACAAGAAGAGAAAGACCCGATGGAACATCTGAAATTGACATGAATGATTGCTTAAAATCGAGTCTTCGTATGCGGCCTGACCGAATTATTGTTGGTGAGGTACGAGGTCCAGAATGTGCTACACTCCTCACTGCAATGAACACTGGTCACGATGGTTCATTTGGTTCACTCCACGCAAACACTGCTCAGGAAACAGTCACCAGAATGATCAATCCACCGATGAATGTGCCACCAATCATGTTGACTGGCCTCGATTTAATCATCATCCAAGCTCGTTTACATGTCAATGGCAGAACTGCTCGTAAGATTACCGAAGTCGCAGAAATTGCGGGTATGGAAGGAGATAAGCCGAGGTTGAATGCAATTTGGAAATACAACGCTGCAACCGACCAAATCGAAGAAACTGGTATCCCATCGAAACTAAGAGAAACCATTTGTACTGCAGCCGGTGTAACGCCCGACGTGTTTGAGAAACATGTGAGTCAACGACAACAGATCATTGAAAATTTGCTAGAACGAGATGTTCGAGACATTGCTACCGTTACACAAGTCATCCAGAATTTTTATGCCTCACAACATTGATTATCCTTGTAGTCGATGAAGTAAATCATCAATTTTCGATAATCGGTTTCTGGCCTGCTCTACGTGTTGGTGTGCTGAACTGACGGCCTCGGCCACTTCTTGCTCGGGTTCGATTTCTTTACCGTCATTCTGCTTAAATTTCGCTGCGAGGGCTTTGAGCTCGTTGACAATCGAGTCAACCTCCGTTTCCGTCACCACAATACCCGGTGCGATTCGAGGAATTTCAGAAGGCGAAATATAACCTAATTCAGCACCTATGATCCCCGCAGATGCGAGAATTCGAGGTCGAAGATTTGCAGTATTCACCTCATACCCTTTCTTTTCTAAGAATCGTATGATAAGGGCTTGATGGTTTTCATGAAATCCATCATCAATCGAATCCATGACAGTTTGCACCAACTCTTCGAAAGATTCAATATTCCGTTCCAGTCTAGAGATCGTTTGACGTTCTTCTTCTGGAAAATGAACAGCTCCTTGGTGTAAAATCTTGAGGATACGGTTCCTTCGTTGAATGGTTGGGTCATGCATGGCCTGTGTTTCAGCAAGTTCAAGATGGAGATCAAAAAGTGCATGCAACCGACCTGATACTCCTGGTACTCTCAAATCAAGACCATGTTCTCTTCCTAGTTGCTCAAACTCAACTCTTGCTTTCACAATGTCATTTCCGTGAAGGGCGAGAATGTTCTCCAACTGATCACGAAGGAGACCACGAATGCCTTCAAACGTTCGTAGAGCCTCTCGTTCCGCCCAAGAATCCGGTCGGCTTGAAATGCGTTGATCTTCTTGTTTTGTGCGATAATCCATTTCCATGATGATATTACGAATTTCATGTTGAACTGCTTGTATTTCTGTTGAGAAACCATGTGATTGCAAGGAAACAAGAAAACTTTGGAGGTCGTTTTCGTTGCTTGTTGAGCTTATAGACAAGAAATCTCTTGCCATTGCATCAATTTCTGCACGGCGGTCACGGACCTCAATTAACGCAGTTTCTACTTCCAAAGAATGTGTGCCGGTTGTTTCAAGTGTTTGAATCATTGGAGGAATTGAGGTTTCTACGCTTTCTTGATTGGTGTCTAATTGTTCTTGAACAAAACTATCGATATCAGAACGAGTTGATGGAATTGAATCCGAAGATACAGTCGCTCTCAACTCAACCTCTTGTTCAAAAGTCCAATCCCCATCATGCTCTTCAACAAACTCCTCCACTGTTTCGGCCATGCTTTGTTTGGGTATTTCATTGGCAACAGGTATTGAACGAACGGGGATCTTAATTTCCTCCTTAGGACGACGTAAACTCTTTTTCACCTTCCCCCATGCACCTTCTTGGGAAGCTAGAACGCCTGCAACTCTTGCAAGAAGAGCTTGCTTTGTCCCCGACAAAGGTAATTCAAACACCTTACACATCGCATGCAATTCATCCCTCGTCATGTCGTCCAACTTTTCTGCAATAAATTGCTTTGGATCGTGGTTTAAATGGAGGTAAAGTCGTTGTCTTCTCGCCTTTATTGAACCTGATTTTTTTATGCCAAAAATACCTAGTAATTCACCCAAATCAAAATTTGACATATCTCGAATTGATTCAAGGCTTAAATCCCAATCAGAAAGAACAAGTTGAGAAATGAGCCTCATTCGGAGGGTTTCGACCGATCCTGATTTCAAAATTGAATGATTTGATGCTAATTCTTTGAGTTCCTCAAATCGAGCTTGATACAAGGTTGCGAGCAATTCAGCTTTATCTTGCACCTTGACCACCGGCCCAATTGCAGTGATTGAAGTATAAGTGTTTTCGGTGTCCTATGAGGTAAAAACGGCCTACTTTTCATCCAAATTCTATTCACGGTTCTCATTTTCATGTAATTTGAACAATTTACCCCTTGCATATTTGTATTCCTCTGGAAGTGTTTCAGGTGCTCGCTTAAGTTCTTCGAAATCTGTACTTAACTGAAGGCCAATCGATTCAAATTCTCTTAAAATATTGATTATTCCAAGACGCATGCTTTCTATTTCTATGACTTTGTAACATCCAAAAGAAACCCTGCCTCGATGGTCTAAAGACTCTAAAAAAACCTCAATCTGAGGCCCTGAACGAATTGGTTTGTTCTCCGTATCGATATAGAACTTTTCAAAAAAACCATCATTGTTTTTCTTTGATTCATTCATGAGGGAACCAAGTTTCCTCTGTTCCACAAAAATACCTGTCAGGTCCCTAAATTCTTCTGGTAAATTATTCATGAGCATACATTCGACATCGTATGCAACCATCGCAGACTGCTCACACAAGGATTCGACCTTATTAGAAGGGAAGCCAACTCTGCCGACGAGGAGCGTAAAACCATGCATGGGTGGAGGAATAAATCGCTCACGCAAACCTTTTGGCTGCTCCCTTTGCAATCCAAGTGTGTGCCTTCTTGAGCGTATGTTCAGCATTGAATATAGGGCCCTCGGGACAATGTATCCATCAATTTTCCCTTCGATACGCAATTGTTCTATGGACATCCACACTTCTCGTTCATCTCGACCAGAATCATCAATCACCATTGCAGAATGTCGTATTGTCGAATCGGGACGAACACGTCGAAATTGCCGGGACATCAATTCGGAATCACACACAACCAATGGTTCCTTAACTAAGCGGTCAGGATTATCATCGCTCACCAAAACCCACGTTGGTTCCCTCCGTGGTAAAATACCAACCAAGGCAAAACGGTCGTCAGAAATATGATCCCACTCTTCTGGACTCATTGCGATGAGATCGCCTGAACCTGAGTCCAAAAGGTGCACAGCATCATCTAAACTCGGAAGTTGTTTGAGAAGTAAATCAAGGTTTTTTCCTTTTGATTCAACGGTTTGCTCAATGTGCCTTCGGACTCCGTCGGATTTCGACGGTGTCGTAAAAATCACAATCCGACTATCATCTTCCATCGAAACCACCCGGCGGATACAATGACCCGCAAAACTTGGCGAATAACGACCGCTTAAGAAGTCAACCCTCATAGAAAGCACCATGGGCGAGGAATCTGAGTTTCAATCCACACTCGCCTCACTTCAAGAAAAAGTAAACCAACTTCTCGAAACGCATCTTGATAAACAAATCGAAAAGGGTGCAGGAGAGGTTGCAGTTGAATCTAAAAGGGTCGTCATGGCTGGTGGAAAACGTCTTCGGCCGGTGATTATGATTCTTGCGTATCAAGCATGTGGTGGAAAAATCGATGACGATATTTTACCGCTTGCAATAGCCTTCGAATTAATTCACGCAGCAACGCTTGTGCATGATGACATCTATGACGATGCGGAAAAAAGACGCGGGGTTGAAACAATTCATTCAGCAAAAGGACTGGCAAAAGGCGTTATTGCAGGTGATTGGTTGTTTGTGCAGGGCTTTGGATTGGGAGGGAAATATCAAGAAGAAATTGTAGATTTGGTTTCGGAGTATTGCTCTAACATCGCCCAGTCAGAATTCCTTCAACTCGATCGTGTTATGGACCTCAAAACTTCACCTGAAGATTATCTTAGCATTGTGATTGGAAAAACAGCTGGCCCCTTTGCTGCAGCTTGTAAAGCAGCGGCAATTTTGGCTGAAACCTCTATAGAACAACAAATACAAATGGAAACATTTGGTAAAGAAATCGGTATAGCGTTTCAATTGGTCGACGATCTCCTCGATATCCGAGGGGATGAGCGAATGGGCAAACCACGAGGTGCAGACATACATGAAGGTAAGATGACGTTACCGCTCATACACTCACTCACTCTTTCACATGGTGAACGAAGAACAAAATTAGCGCATCTTATCGAACATTTTGAAGACCGATATTTCGATGAATTCATTGCATTACTCAATGCAAGTGATAGTCTCAACTATACAGAAATTTTAATTCAAAATCATATTGAACGAGCAAAAAATGCAATTCTCTCACTTCCACAAAACAAAGCTACTGAAATTTTGATTTGGCTTACAGACTTCCTAAAATACCGAGAGGTTTGAACATGGCAAAGCGACCTTTAGAGCATCATCAGGTCATTGTTGTGGGTGCAGGTCCCGCCGGTTCTGCATGTGCACAGAGAATTGCAGAATTAGGACTTGACGTTTTGGTCCTGGAAAGAAGGACAATCATAGGTAACCCAGCACAATGTGGTGAATGTATTCCGAATTGGGGCGAAGTCATTCAAACATTCTCAAACATTGAGAGCGATGAATGGCTCCGAGAATATTTTGAATTTCCAACATGGCTCAAACTCCACCGATTAGATTACATGAGAGTTTTTTTACCATCTGGAAAATCATATGGTTTTGAATTGGATGCATTCGCAGGACATCGTCTACATTTTGATGGCTACCTTGCCGATAAAGCAATTCGAGCCGGTGCCATAATCAAAACAGATACGCCAGTTCTCAATATGATACATCAAAAGTCAAAGAATAGAGACGTGTTGGTGACCAAAGATGCACGATACTCGTTCGATTACCTCGTTGATGCGAGTGGGTCGCTAGCCCATATGATGCGCCTCAAGCACGGGAAAGACGCAAAGGTTCGACCTGGCGATCAGGTTCCCACCGCATATGCACAAGTTCACGGCAATGTACCCGAAACATTTGATGTGTTTTTGGGCTCTGTTGCTCCATCTGGTTATGCTTGGATTATTCCTAAGGGTCCTAATTTTGCAAATGTTGGCATTGGAGCAAGAGCAGGCAAACTTCGCCATCCAGTCAAAAAACATCTGATTGACTTTTGCAATGATCTAAACTTTGAGATACTTTCCATCGGTGGAGGTTGGATTCCTATGGGGGGGCCCACGAAATCAATGGTTTCGGGTAATATTCTCGCTGTAGGTGATGCGGCTGGCCTCGTCATGCCTAGTAATGGAGGGGGAATATCTCAAGCGATTATATCGGGCTACTTTGCAGCGGAAAGCATTTCAAATCATCTTACAAATAAAATTCCACTCGATTCCTATCAAAAAAGAGTTCATGCGAGTATGGGCAGAGCTCTCAAAAATTCACTACGAACAAAAAATATGGGTTACGCATTTCTTCGAGGGGATTTCATGACAGAACTCGTCTTACGGACCTTGGGCCCAATTGGCGGAATCAAGAGAGCAATGGAATGTGATAAGCCACTTTACATCCTGTAACTACAATTTTTTTTGATATGGAGCGATTGGTTGAAGTCCTTTAGCGACCAGGCATTACCATGGGCAGATGTGTAAATGACGATGAAGCCGTCAGCCCAGTCATTGCTACAGTTCTGCTCCTCGCAATTACTGTCATGCTTTCAAGCATGGTTTTCGTGATGATGCAAGGTGCCTTGACGGCAACGGACAAAGCCCCCCCACAAGCAACGGTGAGTGTTCGAGCCCTCGACAATGGATTCCATGTGATTCGAATCACCTCGCTCGACCAAAGTATTGATCCAATGCGTTTGCAATACACCCTTGCACCACTCAACACATCTGCAGGCCAACTCATCGATGGAAAAATAGGTGATTCAGATGTGTATGGCGTCATTGGTACAAACATTTCATTTCAAGACCGCGATGCTGGATTCTCTGTAACCCAAGGCGATTATATTGTCATCGACTCTGAACGAATTGGTTCAACAGATGGAAAGTGGCAATTTACCCTTATCGACCTAACATCGAACGCTGTTATTGCACGTGTGAACTTACCTGCAATGGTCTAATTAGCCACCAATAAATGACATCTCAGGCTTTTTCTGTTGAGCATCGAAGTTTGCCCTCAATTCAGAATATCGATCTCTTCTCTTGCTCCAAATTGAAGAAATGAAGGTTTGAACATCGCTAGGTGTTGTTCGTATCACATTCTTAATATCATGATGTTCTTCAGAAAAAAGACATGTGTATAATCTCCCGTTTGCTGATAAACGTAGGCGACTACATGTTGAGCAGAACGGCTCTGAAACGGATTCAATACATCCGAAGACATAGTCATTGGCTAATTTCCATTGTCTTGCCACAGCAGAGGGTTTTGTTTGCACTTGTTGACATTCACCAAACTCACTGGAAATGATTTTTCGAATTTCTGCCCCCGTGATAACTTCATCGAGGTTCCAATTATTTGTTTGACCAACATCCATGAATTCAATAAATCGAATTTCCACATCAAGATCCATCATCGCTTTGATAAGAGGAAGAATTTGATGTTCATTGACTCCTTTTCGAATCACCGCATTAACCTTCGCCGGTACGTTATTTTGTTTGCAAAACGCAATGCTATCGAGAACATCTTGGGATGAAAAAATTTGATTGTCTGCCATCGATTGAAATATTTCATTCTCGACAGCATCGAGACTGATCGTAACTCTAGAAAGGCCTGCATTCACAAGTTTGGGCAATGCTTGTTTCAATAGAACACCATTGGTAGTCATGGCGATGTCCAGATCATCTGAAAGTTCACGGAAGAGGTGGACAAGATGCTCAATATCCTTACGAAGGAGTGGTTCGCCACCCGTAAGTCGTACTTTTTTGAGACCAAAAGGAAGAAGTTCTTGAACAAGAAATCGTAACTCTTCAAAATTGAGTAATTCACTTCGTGGTAGAAATTTATATTCTCGACCGTAGACTGATTTAGGCATGCAATACGTACAACGAAAATTGCATTTATCCGTCAAAGAAATCCGTATATCTTCGATAGGCCGTTGAAGCATATCGAGGACCGTCATGTCTAGACCAAGTGCCTGCCTTTTTTCAAGTTAAAGAGCAAGGGTTCTTGATGAGGCGATTCATCATACCCCTATGGCCGATGGGTGGAAGCGGAAATGGGCCCCATCCGGCAAAAACAGTAAATTGAGTCTTATTCCTGTGCTTGAAGTTCAACCGTTTCGCACAAAGAAAGAGATGAAATGGACCTTACCAATTTCGAAAAGCCATGCTCTACGCTATCTCATCTTAGCTGCTCAATCAGAAGATGTGGTGAGATTTTCAAAAATGGAAAATGTTGGTGAAGATATTATCGCGATGAAAGATTGCCTCATTCAACTCGGTGTTAAAATTGAAGAAAAAGAGGGAGACTGGGAAGTACACGGAGTTGGCCCTCATGGTTTTTCACCATCGAAAACAGTGCTGAATGCGAGAAACTCAGGTGTAACATTGCGATGTTTGCTCGCACTATGTTCTCGAATCGAAGGGATTTCTATGCTTGATGGAGACTCAAGTCTTCGGAATCGTCCGCACGACAAAATTTTACAAACGCTTGAACAACTAGGAATTGTCATTTCAGTTGGTGAACGTGAAGAGGCATTACCTGTGCTGTTCAACGGCATTCAACACGACAGGGCCACAATTTCGATTGATGGTTCAACATCGAGTCAACCAATTACCGCATGGATATGCTCGTCTCCTGGATTTTCTTCAGGACTAGAAATCAAATTGAGTGGTGACCTGGTTTCGACACGTCATAGTCAACTTTCGATTGATATAGCAAAAAACCATGGTGCAGAAATCCGCATGCAAGGACAAAATATTGAGATTCCTCCATGGGTCCCGAATTTCTCAAATCACACATCCAGAATAAGCATCCCATCAGATGCATCGATGTTCAGTTTTGCACTTCTCGCAGCAAAAGTGCTGAAGACCAACATTCACGTTGGAAACATACCCGAAGATTCGGAAAGCATTGGTCATGAATTGCTTTATGATAAATCGACATCATTTGGTTTGAAGATTGATGGTCCTCTTATTTCTCACCTCGATGAATCACATGATGCTGAATTTGATTTGATCGATGCCAATGACCTTATCACTCCACTATCTGCACTTCTTGCACTTTCAAACGGGGGCCATATTTCATCGATTCATCATGCACAACACAAAGAAAGTAACCGAATCAAATCGACAATCGAGCTGCTTAATCAATTTGGATTACGAGCAAGCATGACTGATGATGGTCGTCTATCTATACCCGGAGGACAATCGCTTGTGACACCAAAAAAACTTGTTCGAACACATTTGGACCATCGAATTCAGATGACTGCGATGATTCTTGCTCTTGGTTGCAATGGAAGTGTATTCCTCGAAGGTAGTGAATTACATAGGGTGGCAGACCCAGACGCCGTCAACCGATTGAAAGAATCTGGAGCAGAAATCAAGCAAATTTTGTTCAATCCCAATAAACATTAGCCATGACGACCAAAATGATGGTCGAGAGCATCGATTGAAAGTTTTAACGAAGTTGGTCGTCCGTGCACACACGCCCAAGGATTTGGAATATTCTTCATATCATCGAGTAATCGGCGCATTTCAGCGAGTGACAATTTTTCATTTGCTTTCACTGCTCCTCTGCATGCTTGTAGGAATGCCACATGATCTTTCATTTTTTCAATGGTGGGAATCGTATGTTCATCTTCCGACAAATCGTTGAGAATATCAATCAATACCTCTTCTATATGATCTCCTTTGATCGCCATCGGATAAGCGAGGATATTCCATTCTTGTTCATGATTTGAAAATTCAAATCCAATGTCATGCAACATCTCAATATTGGCTTCCAAAAATGCTTGTTGTCTTGCTGTTAAATCCACTTTTTGTGGAACGATGCGATGTTGTTTCTCCCAATCTTGGTCTTGATATCGTATGCGCTCATATCGAATCCTTTCATGAAGTGCATGCTGATCAATAAGAAGAAGATCATCATTCGATTGGACGAGAATATACGATTCTGCAAATTGTGCGAGCGGTTCCATGTGAGGCAAGTCGTTTATTGCTTCAGGGAGGGGGGGCTCATTTTGTGGTGATATGGTTTCTTGAATTGAACCATATCGGTGTAATTCCCTTTCTCTAGAGGACAAAGGAGGCGACACTATCCTGCCATCTGATGTCGGCAATGTAGCTTGAGCGAGTGGAGAGGTTGAGATGGGGCGTGGTTCTTTTTTTGCTGGCTCTGGTTCATCTTTGGATTCACCCTGCAAATTTAATTGCAAGCCGGCAGATGCCACCCATGCTGGTGGTTGTGGCTTAACTGGAGCAGTTGATGAATGAGTTTGTTCATCTTGCACAAGCTGTGGACTGGTCACTGGTGATGGTTTTGGTTGTTGAACAATATAATCGAGTCCGGGAAGAGATGCGGATGCATCAGGAAGGGTTGGAATGGCAAGGAGCGTATGGGCAATTGCTCTCTCGAGTCGCTCTAATATTCTCCAAGAATGACGTAATCGCACCTCCCTTTTGGTAGGATGCACATTGACATCTACATCCTTTGGAGGGCATTCTAAATACAACACCGCAATTGGATGACGGCCTTGCATAAGTCTTGTTTTGTATCCTTTTCGAATTGAATTTAGGAATGGTGTTGAAGCTATTGGACGGCCATTCACAAGGATGTGAATTTCGTCACCTTTGCCACGAGTTGTTTCAGGGGTGCTGATGTAACCTCTCCATTTCTCAAACCCTGGGACACTATCATCTTCTGGTGGAGAAAGAAGTTCGACCATTTCAGCCGCCTGTGCTCCTAGGATGTCGTATAAGCGATCTCTATCATCTTCATTTTTTGGAATGTTCAAAAGGGTTCGACCATCACTGTTGAGAACGAATGCTATGGTTGGATTTGCTAAAGCATGACCTACAACAGCATCAATAATTTTTGCAACCTCAGACTGAGGCCGTTTTTGGAACGCCAACCTTGCTGGTGTGTTTGAAAATAAATCTCGAACTGAAACATTTGTCCCAACAGGCATCCCACATTGTTCGACCTCACCAAGATCACCATACTTCATCGATATTGAAAAGCCGTCTGACCCTTCTCGACGGCTGGATAATTCCATCTCAGATACGATTCCTATACTCGCTAATGCTTCACCCCGAAATCCTAACGAAAAAATTTCTTCTAAGTCTGATTGCTGTTGTAATTTTGACGTTGCATGTCGCTGAAATGCAATCTTCAAATCATCATGATGTATGCCTTTGCCGTTGTCAATTACCTCTATAGAAGAAAAGCCTCCGTTTTGTATATTCACCACCACACTCGTACTTTGAGCATCGATACTGTTCTCAAGTAATTCCTTAATCACTTGTGCTGGACGCTCAACAACCTCTCCAGCTGCAATATGGCCTATGGTGTCATCATCAAGCTGAAGAATACGGCCATTTCCCATTTAATCACCTTTCATTTTATTTGACAACGAATACAAGAACTGAAGTGCATCCAAAGGTGACATCTGTTCGAGATTTACCTCTTGAATAGATTGGATTATTTCACTTGAAATGGAGGATTCCTCGACACTTGGTTGCGCTGCATAGATGCCAAACAGACTCTTTTGTAAATGGTCTCTAGCGACAGGAGCGTACTTTTCACCGGCTCGTGCTCCCGAAGCTTGTTGTTCCAAGAACTTCAGAACATCCAGTGAGCGTTCGACAACATGTTGGGGGACGCCTGCTAATGCGGCAACTTGGATACCGTACGAATCATCGCAAGGCCCGTCGGTAACTGAATGTAAGAATTCTAATTTTCCAGAAGATTGTGAAACTTGAACATGAATGTTCTTGAAACCGGGTAATTCACCTTCGAGCCCTGTCAGTTGATGGTAGTGGGTAGCAAAAAGTGTTCTTGTGCCCAAGCGATTTGAGATATCTTCGCATATCGACCAAGCAAGGGACAAACCATCAAAGGTCGATGTGCCTCTTCCAACCTCATCCAGTAAGACGAGTGAATCGTTCGTTGCGTTTTTCAGAATGTGTGCGACTTCAATCATTTCAACCATGAAAGTAGAGCGACCTCTCATCAAATCATCACTCGCACCAACTCGGGTGAAGATTCGATCGACAAGTCCAATTTTCGCTTTTTGTGCGGGTAAAAATGAGCCTACCTGAGCAAGTATTGTTAGAAGTGCAACAGTTCGTAAATAGGTTGATTTTCCACCCATATTCGGACCCGTCATTAACAAAAATGATTCTTTTGAATTCATTGAGATATCATTTGGGACAAATGTGGGTGAATCTAAAACTGGATGTCTAGCTTTTGAAATGGAAATTTGCTTCGATGATGTGATTTCTGGACGCGTCCATTGATTGTTTCGAGCGACCGTCGCAAAACATTGAAGCACATCAATCGCTGCTATCTTCCGCCCGATGCTCGAAAGTTCACTTGTGAACTCCCGACAGTATCCTCGAAGTTCCAAAAATTTACGATACTCTATTTCTTTTAATCTCGATTCCGCATTCATAAGAACGTCATCTCGTGAAGCAAGTTCTTCTGTTGTATAACGAGATCCGTTTGTCATCTGTTGCTTCCGATGCCAATTCGCCGGGATTTTAGATTCATGAGTTTTGGTGACTTCGATGTACCAACCAATTTGTCGATTCATCCTCACCTTTAACGAAGGAATCTCAAGACTCGTACGCAATTCATTTTCTAAGGATTGAAACCATGAAACTCCTTCTTCAGATTGTCTCCTCAACTGGTCAATTTCTTCATCAACACCACTCCGTATGAGGCCTCCATCCCGGAGACTTAATGGCGGATTCTCCTCAAGCACTGCATGTATTTGCTTACCAATTTCTTCCAACGAATCCAAATTTTTTGAGAGGTTCGTCAGCAGAGTATCGTTTGTTTCCTCACACCATGATATGATGGCTGGCATACGTCCTAAAGCATCAGAGGTTGCGACAAGGTCACGTGCATTTGCACGACCATAAGCCAATTGGGTGGAAAGGCGTTCCAGATCTCGAACGCCCTTGAGTGATTCGCGTAAACCATCAAGTCGTCGTCCTGAACGTTGTAACGAACTCACAGCATTTTGACGAAGTTCGATTGACTCTGCGTCAAGTAATGGTTGTAAAATCCATTCACGAAGTAATCGACGACCCATTGCTGTTCTACATTTATTGAGTTTTGACAATAAGCTACCTTCGAATTCACCTGCTAGTGTAGAGGTGAGTTCAAGATTACGAAGAGTGGTTTGATCGAGAATAAGATGTTTTGAATCTGAGCGGATGATAAATTCGGAAAAAGACAAGTCATTAGTTACATGGAGGAACGAGAGGTAATCAGCTCCTAAACCAACTGCTTGACTCATAGCAGGGTGCGAATCAACATCGATTTGACTCACATCGGTTTGTTTTACAATTGCATCTAATCTACTTTTTATGACGTTTGGAGCAACAAAATGTGTGCTTAATACACATGAGTCAAGTTGTTGTGCAATCTGAAGCAGCACAGGGTTCGATGCATCTTTGATGTTCACCACCAGTTCGCTAGGCTGCCAGGTCAAACAATCATCAATCAGTTGATTCAACTCTGATGCTTGATATGTACTCCCCCAAATTTGACCTGTAGACGCATCAAACATTCCTAGCCCCAATTTGTTCTCGGACAACACAAGAGATAGGAGAATTGCCCGCTCATTTTGTTGCAACAAGCCTTCCTCATACAACGTACCTGGTGTGTAGACCCTGGTTACGACACGCTCGAGAATTTTTGCACCTTCCCTGAGTTCTTCCTCTTGTTCTGCAATCGTTACTTTATATCCAGCAAGTAACATCTTGCGAAGATGTTCTTCAAGTGCATGCCATGGAAATCCTGCCATTGGAATTGGTGTCTCTGCATTTTTGTCTCTTGATGTCAAGGCGAGTCCTAGGACCTCGGATGCGACTTCTGCGTCGTGATAAAATAATTCATAGAAATCGCCCATTCTGAAGAACAAAATCGTATCTTGATGTGCTTGTTTGATTTCATCAAACTGGTCCATCATTCCCCTCTTTGCCATGAACATCCGTCCTCATTTCGCCGTGCAGGTTTGCCGTCTCCGACGATAGCACATGAAGATTCTTCACCATCAACTTGGAATCGCTGGATTCAGCGGTCTGTTCAATACTTTTTCCAAACAAGAGAGATGTTCCAAATCATGACGCCAAAAATAATTGTGGAAACAAAAATGAAACTCGCATTCAAGAAACCTCGACCGCTTTGTATAGAGCCATCCAGTGTTGTATCAAATTGATAGACAATATCCTGACCGAACATATCTTGCCCGTGAATGTAAATCATGTTGTCAACAAAACCAGAAACTGAAGGCTGCAATGGTAATTTCATAGAAAGTTGACGATGTAAGATTCCATCATCAGAGAATATTCCCACTTGTTTAGAATCTAAATCGTTGAAAAACCATACAGAGCTTCCATCTGAAATCGAAATCGATGAACTTAATTCAAACGAATGAATTTGAGCTGAGTCATCAACGAGAAGAAAGTGGGTTGTTCCGGATGCGACGATTGAGCCGTTGTCAAGGACATGCACCGAATGAATTTGACTGGGCTCAAATGTTTGTTTGGAGAACATGACCGGGGTGGATGAAGTCCCATCCCATTCAACAAAACCCACGGTCATGTAGGTAAGCGGTGAGTTAGGGTTTGAAACTCCACTCGCAATATGCATTCCAAGAACGGCCCAAACATCGCCGTGAAGATGTTCAATTGAAATCCAGTCGTCTTGAGTTGAAGACGACATTGCTGATGTTAGATCAGAATCAATTGAGGGAAGACCTCGGAGAGCTTTCATGCCGT
>Ga0255780_10001032_pt1 | contig 26329 bp, 30 predicted proteins | sample 071ome_32_FD_179978 | JGI IMG/M metagenome (GOLD analysis project Ga0255780, IMG submission 179978) | Coastal salt marsh microbial communities from the Groves Creek Marsh, Skidaway Island, Georgia - 071405AT metaG (version 2) | ecosystem: Environmental > Aquatic > Marine > Intertidal zone >... | reverse complement strand
GCCGTTTCAGTTGGTGACCGGTCGGGTGTGGAAGGGGACGGCGTTTGGGGGGTACAAGAGCCGGAAGGATGTGCCGGGGCTGGTGGAGAAGTACATGCGGGGGGAGACCAGGCTGGATGAGTATATCACGCATCGGATGAAGTTTGCGGAGATCAACGAGGCGTTTGCGTTGTTGCACGGGGGAAAGTGTCTCAGGACCGTGCTGACGTTTGAGGACGACGACGAGTGATGGAAGTGGTGGTGGTGGTGGTGGTGGTGAGCGAAGCGTGTTTACTTACATTCTGGAATACTACTGATACTGCTGATACTGCTGATACTGATACTGATACGGCTTCTACTACTGCTTGAAGTGGATGAGGACGGGCGCGTAGGCGGCCGACTGGGTGGCGTTGATGATACCCGCGGTGACGCCGACGAGGACGTGGTGGAACATCTTGGCGGCCTCCTGCCTGCTGAGATGGTTGGTGATGTCCTCCAGAGACATGATGTCGGGGTCGAGTCCGTCAAAGTGGCCATCACCAAAGTCGCCAAGACCGCCGCCCCAGCTGCGGCAGCACAGCCTGGCCTTGGTGAGGATATCGAGGGTGTGCGACCCGGCGTCGTATGCCAGCGCGTCGAACGGATCCTGAGGCTCTGATGGATTCGTCTCCTGGAGCCTAAAGTGGTCGATGTGGTTCCACGATGGGTCGCCATGACCGCCACGACGACCGGAACGCCTGCCTCCTTCCAGCTCGTACTGACTCTCCAGGAGCAGATCGGACAGCTTATCCTTCTGAACCGAATTGGTCAGTAGGCCGCTGTCTTCCCTGCTCAAGTCGACGGACGACCTGACGCTGCCCGGCATCGACGCCGACGACGTACCCCCCGGACCGACACCAAACCGACGACCAAACCCTCCAAAGTGATTGGTATTCTGCGGCGTCAAGTGGAGCGCCGTCCTAAGCTGCTCCAGCTCCACCCCGCCCTCTATCTCCGCGCCGTCGTACCAGACCATCCCCTTCTCGTCGTTGTTTACGCCATTGTTGCCGTTGTTCGGGTCGCCGTAGATCTCGTACCCATTGTCACGATCGCCGCCCGCGCCGCCCACGCCCTCGCCCTCGGCGCCGCGCCTGCGAGCCCCCCTCCGCACACCCTTCCTCTGCTCTCTCGTCGCCTTGGTCGTCCTATTCACCACCAGAGCGTTCAAGATACCCTCAAGAGCCCGCCCCTGCGCCATCGCCGCGGCCTCAATCGACCCCCTCACGGCCGTCGACCCACCGACTCGCATCCTCGGAAACGACGCAAGCGTCACCAGCCGCGACCCACCACCGCCGCCACCGCCACCTCGACCAGCCTCTGACGACCACGCCTCGATATCCCCCCTCTGTCGCCCTCGTCCCTCCCGCCCCCGCTCCTGCGACTGCGACGATGCATTCATACTCAGCATACCCGGGTCGACAATACCCTCCGAGTCCACCTGCGCTGCCCGCTTCCTCTTCCGCTCCCGCACGACGATCTGCGCCTGACGGCCCCGACGACGGCATTCCGCACGACCGTCCTCGTACTCGTACTCATGTCCACCACCATAGTCCTCATACCCACCACCATAGTCCTCATACCCAAACCCGTCACCTCCGCTGCTCTCTCCGCCCCCACCGCTCAACCGCGGAAGAATCCGATCCTGAATCTCCTGGAGGAACTCGGGCGGACTGTCCATCATATAATCATACCCGTCCCCGTATCCGCTCATCTCATCCCCATACTCCTGAAACTCCACCACGAAGTAGTCATCATCCTCCAAACTCTGCAAACCCAGCAGCGTCCCCCCGTCGCCCAACCCAAAGTCGCCAAACCCACCCCCAAGATCCGGCACCTCGCGCTCCTCCTCACTCGCCCCCCGCCTGCCCCGCGTAATCCTCGACGACGAATCCTTCTTCCGCTTCCTCCCACCCCCCACCTTGCCCTCCCCGCCATCACCATCGCCATCGCCATTGCCACCATCGGCCCCGTCCGCCCCGTCGGCCACCCGGTGCAGCCGCTGAAGGGCCCCGTGCGCATCCTCGTGCAGGTAACTCACCTTCTTCTCGTGGATCTTGACAATCCCAGTCGTGAGAATCGCCTGCAGACGAAGCGCCTGCGGAATCTCCGGGTCGAGCACGGCGTCTCTGACGAGAGAAGAAGCGAAGAGAGAAGAATCGGTGCGTGGTGAGCGTCAGACGATCAACGCTGATCTCTGATCGCGCAAATCAGCTTCAACCCGCCAGACGGCCAAACGTCCAAACGGCTGAACGGCCGAACGTCCAAACCACGCCGTATCACACAGAATATACGGAACAGACACGTGCGTATCAGCGACAAGTGCGGAAACGAGAGAATACAAGGACGTACACGGATGTTGAGACATCGATCGAGCTCACTTGCCTCCGCCGAAGGGTCTTGGCGAAGGCAGCAGACCAGAGCCTGCCCAATGGGGTCCTACCCCTGCGAAGGACGTCGGTTGAGAAGAACATGCCAAGACGAATTCGAGCCTTTGAATCTGCGGCGTGGATTTGTGTCGGGGGACGCGTTGTGGTTTGCGTTTGGGTTTGTGGGTGTCTTTCAGTAGAGGCCTAGCTAATAGAGGCCGTTTCGGTACATGGAATCCATGATCTTGGCGGCGTCGTTGCATCCATGTTCCTTGGCGACTTTGAACCTGCGTGATGATCGTGATGATCGTGATGATCGCGATGATTGCGAGCCAGGCACGTGAGCAGCAGCCACCGCACGACAACGACGACAACAACGACGACAATAATGATCTCATCATCAGCACGTACCACGCGATGGCACCCGAGTAATCCTTCTCTCCAAATCCCTCAAACTCGAGGTCGTTATCGGCTATAATGATTCCGACGATCAAAGACGCTTGCCTCAGAATCGTCGTGCGCTCGACCCTCGTCAACAAGATATCGTCGTCGCTCGCGCTCTCACGCTCACCTTCGCAGCCCCTACATCCCTCGCATCCCTCACCACACATGAGCTGTTTGCAGGCACGCTTCAGGTGAATGTACGCGTCTTCGGCGTCACCCCACTCCTGGTACTTGTTCAGCCCCACGTGGAACAGGCCAAGCGGGTGGTTCCGCTTGGCCGCTTGCCGCCAGTGTGTCTCGGCGCGGTGCTGTTGGCCCAAGCTGACTAGAAATTTCGCCCTTGCGACGTGGGCATATTCGTTGCCGTGCGCGAGGGACGCAGTGAAGACGGCCGGTAGCGGTGGAACCGTCTCATTCGCCGGTACTCTCCGCGTTAACCGCCGGTACTTGAGTTTCTCGAGAGCCCATCGGTCGCCGAGGATGGCCTCCCGCCAGTCTCGACACACGTGAGAGAGCGTGAGGGCAACGGTGGGGTCCGAGCCCAGGTAGCGAGGGTTGGCGAGAATCTCTGTCAGCAGATCGCTCGGAATCGAGGCCCACCCCCCGGCAGAGCCCATTCGTCCTCGTCCCAATCGATCGATCGACGACGACGTCCACTTCAACCGGCCTCTCAGTACCGGTACCACTATAAAGTGGTTGAGTTGTTTTTTAGAGGGATCCCTCTGAATTCAAGACATGCATTTTTGTGATGAGCGTGCGCGCATCATGCCACGACTCGCGCTGTACGTACTCGCCGTGCTTGCGGTGATAGCGCGGGGCGCAGAATCGACGTCCTCGTCCTTTACGTACGAGTACTCGTCCAACCTGGATCTTGCCAACACGGCGCGGCGGATCGTCTCGACGACGTGTGCGAAGTATGGTTCTATCGAGGTGCTGGGGACGTCAACGGAGGGCGTGGAGGTGTTTGCGGTTCGGCTTCGGAAGGAGAACAACAACGAGGGGCTTCCCAAGGTGAAGATCGTGGGGAATTTGCACGGGGACGAGCCGACAGGGAGGGTGTTGACGCTCGGGCTGGCAGAGTGGCTGTGTGGGCACGTCGGGAAGGATGAACGGGCGTCGTTGATTCTGTCCAAGGTGGATCTGTGGTTGGTGCCGACGGTGAATCCGGACGGGTATGCGTTGGGGAGGCGGGGGAATTCGAAGGACGTGGATTTGAACAGGGATTTTCCGGATCGGTTTGACGAGGGGGCGTCGTCGAATTGGTTGCCCGAACGGGGGAATCATCAGGTCGAGACGAGGATGATTATGGATTTTATACGGCGGGAGGGGCCGTTCGTGTCGAGGTATGTGGTTGTGTTGGTTGTAGGTTGGTGCGGCGGTTGGCGGCATGTCCGTATCGATCGCTCACTCGCTCACTCGCTCACTCGCGCGACGCGCTCGTCCGTTCCAGTCTTGCGATTCACGAAGGGGCGTTGGTGGCAAATTACCCGTGGGACGGCTCTCCGGACAGGTCGACGGGTAATCAGCCGAGTCCGGACGATGCGACGTTTCGGGACCTGGCGAGTGGGTATGCGAGCGCGCATCGGAAGATGTCGCTCCCGAGTAATGTGGAATTTGCGAAGACCAAGGGGATAACGAATGGGGCCGCGTGGTATCCGATCTACGGATCGATGCAGGATTGGAACTATGTGGTGGCCGGGTGTATGGAGCTGACGCTGGAGGTGAGCGAGGACAAGTGGCCGGATGAGTCCAAGCTGCCCGGACTGTTCGAGGATAACCTCCCGGCGATGCTGGAGTTCATCTTGCGGTCGTCTGTTCGGTCGTTCAGTGGGATCGTCTACGGGATCCATACGAACGGGTCGAGTAATAATAGGAAGGCCGGGGCCGGAGCCGGGAAGCAGAACCTGCCCATCCCGGCGAGTGTGACGGTGCACCCCAGCTTTATGAATACGACCACGGATCCGACCGCGGGCACGTTTTATAGGCCGCTGGCGCCGGGCACGTATACCGTCGAGGTGGCCGCGGAGGGCTTCAAGCCGAAGACGTTGCAGGTGGAGATGGCGGAGGACGGGGTGTTTGTCCGGGTGTATTTGAATATGCTATCGTCGGGGGCGACGACGGCCGGCTCGTTGGTCGTGGATCCGCGCGAGCAGTTTCAGTCGGGGGTGATTATCGTGGTGGGGGTGGCGACGATCGCCGGGGGTGGTCTGTTCTGGGTTCACCAGCTTTTGTTGTCGAGGAGCAGCGGGCGGTCGCTCATGAGCAGTCTGAAAATCCTGCGGCGATAGTTCTCAGTATGTAACATATGTGGGAGCGTTCAGAATACTCAGAAGACTCAGAAGACGCCAGCGATGAACTGGAGTATGTCGGTGATGGAGATGACGGCCTGGACGCGGACCGCGCCGGCAGTCTCGTCGTTGGGGTTCTCGTCGACGACATACAGGTGGTGGAGGCGGTGCTCGCAGAGGGTGCGGATGGTATCGAGCAGGCTTGTCGAGCCGAGGATTGCATACACCTGGATGTCATCCGGCTTTGGGGCGTGGGATGAGCCCTGACTCGCAAAGTAGGGGTGCGAGCCGTGCTCGGACGAGGAACGCGAGTAGCCGATGTAGGCCGTCTGGTGGAGGAGCGCCAAGTACTCGGCGCAGGGCAGTGCCAGAACGCCAAAGTGCTCGGAGCGCAGCGCCCGAAGGTCTGAGAGAGACAGGTTGGCGATGATCGATCCAGAGTTGACGACGACGGGGGCGCTGCTCACCTCTTCCTTCGCCATCTTGGAGAGCGCGTGGAGCATTGGCTCGTGCGCGTTGACGCTGACGACGGGTCTGGTCTTCTGCAGGAATCCGAGCTCGGCGAGAGACTTGTCCATGCTGCTGTCGATGTCGAGGGACGAAATCGACGACATCGACGACATCGACGACTTGTCAATGCAGACCGACTTGTAGAGGAAGGCGAGCACGTCCAGCTGGCTCACGACGTCGACGATCTCACCGTGCGCATTGTAGAGTGCGATTCGGTGCGACACGTCCGGTTCGATGAAACAGTTTCTGATAACAGTCAGCAACGACGTATGTGGGGCGTCGTCGATGGGGAGCAGCTTGCGGTCCTCGCAGCAACTCACCGACACGAGCGGTTTGTTGAGAAACTCGGCGCCGACCTTCTCCAAGCTGCTCATGAGCGAGAGCATCATCGTCGGCATGTTCTTCTCGGCATTCTTCGAGTCGACGAAGGCAAGGAGCGAACTCAGGATGTCCTTCAGGTCCGAGCGAGGCGCGTAGCGAGAGTGAGAGAGTCAGGGTGCGACCCTGGATACCGACCGCACGTCGGTCGAGGTCAAGACATACCCGCAGGTCCAACCACCCGATGAGCGTCGGCGTGGCGTCGACGTCCATACCCGCCCCGTTGTCCTCGACGTCGGGGTACACGACGATGGGAGCCGACAACAGCTGGTAGGTTGCGAGGGTCTCCAAAGCATGAGAGATGGTATCGCTGTGCGACAAAGTGATCGCTCCACGCCGGGGTTTCGAGTTGAGCACGTCCTGCAAGCACGAGTTGTTCAGTATCGTGGAGAAATGCATGTTTTCTCCTTCGGGTTTTGACAACTTTTCCAAAAAACTGCCACGTGGCAGTCCCATTACGTTACTTCTACCTCCCACCCTTGCGCCGCTCCCGAGTTCCATAGTCTGCGCAGGCCTGCTTCAGCGCATCGACGTCCCAGTCCGGCCAATACAGATCAGTGAACCACAGCTCCGTGTAGGCAACTTCCCACAGCAAGAAGTTGCTGATCCTGGCGAACGAGCGAAGCACGTAGCGCGAGTGAGTCGGGGCGCGGGCGCACGTCGGTCGAGCTCGATACCCACCGCTGCTCGCCTCCCGTACGTATGAGCAGGTCGGGCGCCCTGCTCTGGGCGTCGATATAGCCCATGGAAAGACGCTCGGAGATCATCGCCGCGTCGATATCGTCCACGCTGATCGAACCGTCCAATACCCGTTGCGCAATGGCCTTTGCCGAACGGACGATATCGTCAGTCCCCGAGAAGTTGAGCGCGACGGTCAGCGTCAGCGTGCTGTTGGCGGCGGTCAGTGCCTCGGCGTCGCGAATGACCTCCAGCAGCTCCGAGTCGCCGATGCCTTCCAGGTTACCGATGAATCGGAGCCTCACGCCCTCCTCGTGCAGCTTGCCCAACCGTTCGTTCACCACCGACCGCACCAGTCGAATCAGGAACGAGACCTCTTCCGCCGTCCTGTTTGTGGAATTCTCCGTACTGAGCGCAAACACGCTCAGATACTTGACTCCAAGCTCCACACACCCCTCGACGGTCCGCTGCAACGCTTCGATACCTGCCTTGTGGCCGACCGATGCGATCGCACCCCGTTGCCGCGCCCATCGCCCGTTGCCGTCCATGATAATACCGACGTGTTCCGGTACGGTAGTCGCTGTGGTGGTCGCGGGGGTGGCTGGGGTCGCCGCTGCTGCTGATGTCGCGGGAAGCGACGGTGGCCCCGGTGACGTTCCCGGTTGCGAGTGTGCGTGCGACCTCGACCGCAGCGTATCCATCAGTCCCATCTCGCGGAGGCGCGCGTGTGCGAGGCTCCTTGAGGGCCGCGACGGGTGTTGCAGTCGGAGGTTCAGTCGCAGGCACGGCTGCAGACAAGCTGCATTCGCCTGTCGGAACCCCATTGTGTGGCGGGCCTGCGCGAGAAGGAGAGAATCCAGCGCGCGAGGAGTAGTCGTACAGTACACCAGAGCTCTACCTGGTACCAGTCTGACCGCTTCTCGGTGCTATTTGTGCCGCTGAGAGGAGAAAACAAATTTCGAGACTCTTTCTTCGTGCGGGTACATCCTCCAGTCACGCACATTGCAGTTTCTGCCATCTGCAAGACACGCTTGACACCACAGTGCGTCCGGAGCGTGCCGCAAAGATGCCATGCAACGCCCTGCCGACGAGCCTCTCCTCCTCTAAATCCGTGCCCGGGCGGTCGACGTCGGCGACGTCTCGGCGACCCTCGACGTCGACGCCGGCAAGAAGGACGGCGCCCTGGGCAGCATTCAGTGATAGACGGGAGCGGTCCGTGACGGTGCGGTCGTCGTCGGCGGAGGCGTTTCTGTACACGCTAGCTGCCGTCGACTCGGCACCCGAGTGGACGCTCGACCAGGCGGCCGGGCTGGTGTTCGGGTTCGGCCTGGTCGCGCTCTACTTTTCGAGCAAGCTGATTGACGACTATGTGGCCGTCTCACAGCGGCGACAGTTGGGCATCTGCGAAAAGTGTGGAGGTCTGAATGAGGAGGAGAACTGTTCAGAGCCAAACTGCCCCGCCAAACGTTAACCCCTCATACTTTCTGTCGATACGGATACGATACGGCGTTCCCCGGTGGACAGCATCGCGGGGGAGAAGAAACACACGTGATTTTCCGGTAGTGCAGGGACCGAGCGTTCTGGTCAAGGAAGGAAACTCGGCGACGGAACGAACAGCACAAAACCGTCGTCCGTCCCCCCAATGATCGTTTGCATCGGTGGTTGCTGCGTACGTTCTGTGCTCGACCGGCGACTGCACTCGCACTCGCACTCGCACTCGCAGGTCAAGAGACTCGACGCTCACTCGCGCACATTCGTTCGCCAGGTCCCGGTGCACCTGTTGCTCGCCTTTCTCGTGGCAGCCGCGCACCGGCACGGCTACCTCACGTGGTTCAAGGAGGACTGGGTGCGATTCGGATGGTGGCGGACGCAGGTCCGGGCGCTCCTCGAGCGGCTCGTCCATCCAACGTCCTCGGCCCCGGCGCCTGCCGGAAACGCTGCTGCGGTGACGACGACGGCCTCTGGCACAACCTCGAAAACTGAAACGAAGAAAAAAGAGTAAAAGAATCATCGGTCATCAGTCACGGTAATAATATTCGTCATACGCAGTCACCACCACGACGGCTACTGTTGCTCCTCGAGCTGTCGCTGTCGCTCGTTTGTCCGGTCAATCGTCATTCGGCTCCGCCGCTGCTCCATCCTCTGCTCGACCACCGGCTCCCTCTCCGTCTCCCTCTCCCCGTCCCCGTCCCCCCTCCGCACCTCCGGACTCCGCCGCGGCGCGCGCTGAAGCGTCTGTCCCACCGCCCGCCGCTGGGGCGGCGGCAGCGCCAGCGGCCTCCTCCTCTCTCCCCCTCTCTCCCTCTCCCTCTCTCTTCCCCTTCCGCTCGCGGTATTCGTAATTGGCGCCGGCAGCTTCTTTCCGTAGTACATCTCGTAGTCCCTCGCATGCCGCTCGTACCACGCAGCGTACGCCGGGTCTGCCCTGTACTTTTCACTCGACAACCCGCCCACCTCTTCGATATCCATCCCGGCAATCAGGTTCACGAACGAGGTCACATACTCTGTCACCCACCCCTCGCTCTCCTTCACAGCCCGCCTGTCCGACCCCCGCCGCACGATCGTCTTGGTCGGCCCGACGGCCACAATGTCCCGCTCGTCCAACCTCGAACACCCCAACAGCTCCTGCGGAATCGACGCAAGCCCCAGCGCATCGTACCGAATACTCGCAATCTGCCCATTATCAGGATTGAACAAGAAATCCCGCACCTTACCCAGCGTCAACCCGTCCTCCGTGCACACCTCAGAGCCCACCATCCGCACATACCCCAGCGACTCGTCCGCCGGAGGATCCAGCAGCGAACTCTCGTCATGCACCAGCACCACGTCCCCAATCTGACGCAGACTAGACAACGACACGTGATCCCTTGGCGCCCCCGACGACGCCAGCGACGTCAGCGACGACATGTTCTTCCGCAGGTACAACGACGTCACCTCCAGCGACACCGGATCCACGTACAGCTCGTCAATGTACCCCAACCGCTTCCCCGACGTCCTCGTTATTATCTCCTTGTCCATCACCAAGGACCGAGGCAGGAGAAGCGCGTCCTGCTTCTGTAGTTTCTGCAGGTCGCTCGCCTTCCGTCGACTGTCAGACTTGATTCCGGAACTCGGAGGTTGTCGCGCCTGCTGGGGTCGTCTCTGTTGTTGCGGAGGAGGTCGCGGTCGCTGCGGCTGTCCCTGTCCCTGTCCCTGTCCTTGTCTAGAGGCTGCCGGGTCTGCCTGACGCGGCTGCGAAGAACGGAAATTCGAAGTCGAACAAATGGCAATTCGACGCGGGACCGAGCGCGCCCGCCCGATACCAGGCACGGGCATGCGTGCGTATGACCCTGAAGGTATCGAACGTATGACCGACGACCTCATTGTGTGTGCAAGTCACGAATTTTAGTAACTGGTTTCGCACTCGCAATTCTCGAAAACTTCTGCTGCGAATGAAGCCTTCAATGGGTCCCCCGAACACCTCACCCGACGACCAACGGCAGGGTACGGGGAAGGGGAAGGCGGTGAGGGAGAATGCAACGCGGGGGAGGCGGCAGACGACTGCCCATCACGGCACACGGGTCAGCACGCACGTCAAGAGAGCACCGCAGAGCAACCGGGACCTCCACGTCAGGCGGCAGTACAAGAAGCTCAAGGGCAAATTGGGTGGGGAGGCCTCGACGTACGTCAACCTGGACGATCTCGACGATCTCGACGATCTCGACGGTGTCGAGAAGGACCCGGAGGCATCGACGTCGGGGAGACGGGCGAGGGGCCAGACCACTGGAGGGGCGAACGAACCAGCTGGAGACCCTGCGAAAAATCAGGTGAAACGGCGGAACCGGACCAAGGAGAAGAAGGCGTTTTTCAAGAAGACGCGGCGAGGACAGCCGGTGATGAAGACGCGCATCGACCGGCTCCTGGAGTCTATCCAGTCATCATGACGTGGATGACAATTTGAATTAAAGAATGAGAAATAATCGGGTTAGCGCTAGAAGGCATTCCTTACGAATCCTACGACTAGTCGTGACTACTACTCGCTGCGGTTGGCGTACGAGTTGAAGCCCTTCTCGCGGACGTCGATGCCGGTCATGGCCTCGCCGAGACCGCAGGACACGTCGCCGATGAGCTTTGCGTCGTTGTAGTTGGTGACGGCGGCGACGATGGCGCGGGCCCTGGCGGACGGGTCTCCGGACTTGAAGATGCCAGAGCCGACAAAGACGCCGTCGCATCCGAGCTGCATCATGAGGGCCGCGTCGGCCGGGGTGGCGACACCGCCGGCGGCAAAGTTGACGACGGGCAGGCGACCCAGCTCCTTCACGCTCCGCACAAGCTCGAGCGGCGCGCGAATCTCCTTGCTGTACACGTAGAGCTCATCCGGGTCCATGGCCTGGACCGCGCGGATGGCGCCCTGCACCGCCCTCGTGTGCCTCACAGCCTCCACGACGTTCCCGGTTCCGGCCTCGCCCTTGGTACGGATCATGGCAGCTCCCTCGGCGATACGCCTCAGGGCCTCGCCCAGGTCCCTGCACCCGCAGACGAACGGTACCTTGAAGTTGTGCTTGTTGATGTGGTGCAGGTCGTCGGCCGGGGTGAGGACCTCGGACTCGTCGATGTAGTCCACGCCGAGAGCCTCCAGCACCTGTGCCTCCACAAAGTGCCCAATCCTGGCCTTGGCCATGACCGGAATCGTGACGGCCTCCTTGATGGCCTTGATCATCGACGGGTCAGACATCCTGGCTACGCCACCGTCCTTGCGGATGTCAGCCGGCACCCTCTCGAGGGCCATCACGGCGACCGCGCCCGCCTCCTCGGCGATACGGGCCTCCTCCGGCGTGACAACGTCCATGATGACGCCTCCCTTCAGCATCTGGGCCAGGCCGACCTACAACATTGTGTGGTGGTTGTGCGGCGGTGAGCGAAGTGTGGGCGGAGAGAGGGCGCGAGCGCGCGAGAGGGCGCGTCCGCAGGCCTTGCCGGAGATGGGAGTATGGTAGGGCCATTGCGCGGGTGATCGAGTCCAGCACGGGGTAGAAACGGGCGGCATTCGCGAATCAGTCCGGAGTCGGACATGCTGAATTTCCCGTGGGAGACGTTCGGGCAACAACAACCTGTCTGACTGACTGGGGGATTCGCGGTACGTACCTTGACACCCATCGTGGCATTTACATCAGTCATCGTGGTGGTGCAGTATTGTATGTGTGTATGTGTGTATGTGTGTATGTGTGTATGAGTTCTTAGGAGAACTGCTACCACGGCTGGTCGGAGGGGAATGGCAGCCAGAAACAGAACGTAGGTAGACCGCGATGGGTGTGTCGATGTCGCGGGTCGTGCGAACGCGCGGCGCGCGCGGGATGCGACTGCCGCCAGTCGGCCGGCCACGCACGTTCCGCCCTCCCCGCCCTCCGGCCGTTCATCGATTACTTGAACAAGAGAGCCTCCTTCAAGTGCATCAGACACAACAGCACGGCCTCTTCCGTTCGTATTGTCCGCGAGCCTTGGTCCGGACAAACGTTCAAGTATCGGTCGAACAGTGTCGATGGCTCCCGGTGCTCCTTGCGACACTCGTCGTTCGACAGGGCGTACTCCAAGCCCTGCGGTCCCCCGATGACCACGAGCGCGTGCTCGTACGGCGGTAACGAGATGGATCGCGCGTCGTTCACTTCGCCACGCTCAGAGGTGCCGATCGTGAGGTCGTACCCACCAAACGGGCCCCCGTTGAGCAACTCGTCAATGTCACGGGCCACCCGGACGACGTACCCCCAGTACCTGCCCGTCCGATGCCTCACAGTGAGCGGGTCGGCAATGGTCCCATGGATGAAGTCTTCGCCATTGCGCCTGACGGACCGGCGCTCTTTGCCGACGTCGAGCGTGACGCGCGTGTTGTGCGGGATGCGGGGGCCGTCCACCAGGGCCCGGGTCTCCAGGCCAATGTCGCAGATGGTGCCGTCCGTGGTGGATTCCTCGAGGTGGTCGACGACGACGCCTTCTCGGCATTCGAACCATTCGTTTGCGCGGAGATGGTGGGGGGCGTCGAGGGGTGCCAGCATGCCGCAGTACCGGTAGAACTCGTGCATCGGGATGAGGGCCTTGCGTAGGTATTGGGGCGTCTCCTGGTATTGTAAGATTGCGGCGAGGAGTGCGGCGGCACGGCTGACTTGGGCGTGGCTATGTTTCGGGCCGTCGTCCAAGACAATCACCTCGTCAATGTTGAAGATGGCGGCCGCGCGGGCGAGCTGGCCGGCGAGCATCGAGCCCAGCTCGTGACTGACTGCATTCTCCACGCACGACGCGCCGATCGCGAGCGATACCGTCTTGGTGGTGGTGGTGGTGGGGGCGGGGGTTTGTGCGTGGGAGCTGCGTGGACGACAAGGCGAATTTGGTGAGCAGCAGCGTGACGTGGTTGGTACTGATACTGCATGACGCGACGTACTCGGCGGCGCCAAGCTCGCGCTCCTTCCGCTTCTTGGGGTGGGAACCGGCCATTCGTGATGCGGTTCTGCGGTGATGATGACAATCGATCGATTGATCGATTGATTGTCACGCAATTGGGTTTGCAAGAACCTATGACTGAACTGAACTCCGCCATCCACATCCCTCCCTTACAACACAGGAGCACAAAACACGACATACTCAGAAGACGACTACTTGAGGCTCGACAAGAACAGGACGAGCACGACAGTCCCGGCGATGATCGCGGGCGCCACGCTGATACCGTAGAGCGTTCCGTATCCGACAAGGTCCGTCAGGACGTTGCCCTCCTTCTCATCGGGACCCCGTCCGACTGTAGGCCGAATGGCGCCCTTTTGCCGCCAGTCGGCCCGCGCGTCGTCCTGGGCCGGGGTCGTCGCCGGCGACAGCTTCTCCACGCCGCTCGGCTCGCCGCCCCCATCCTCCAGGAACGGCCAGTTGACCATCTCGTTGCGCAGCTCCCGAAGCGCGATACGGTCCGTCGGCACCCGGCCCTCCGACACTTCCGTCAGCGCGTCGGCCATCTCTTCCCTGGACACTCCGCGGGAGTCCTCGATGCCCATCAACCGCTGCTCGCGGGCGCGCGGGTCCTCGATCGAAATGGTCAGCTTGATTTCGTTCACCGTCATGTCCCTGGTCTGCCTCAGTGCCTTCAGCACCTGCACGATCTCGCGGCAGTAGGCCTTGGCGTCCTCCTCAGAGACCTCGGCCTCTCCCAAGATCTTCCCAGGCTCGGCCTTGGCGCGCATCGACTGCCCGGACTCGATCTCCGCCTGCCGCCGCATGAACTCTTCCATCTGTGCCTCAAGGTCCTCCTCGGACATCTCGTCGAAGGAGGCATACACCCGAGAGGTCCCGCGGAATGCAAGATTCTTCGTCTTTCGCCATTTTGCTGATGGTGTGTTGGTGCGGGCACGGACGGGGACGGGGACGGTCCCCCGCGTCGCGATCGTCGCGGTGGTGGCAGTCAAGAGCATTGTGCGTAGAGATATCACAATGCACGGATCTAGAAGACGAAAATCGCTTAGCGAACTTTGCGGATCATCACACGAAGCCGGATTCGTCGACGTCGTCCTCGTCTTCCTCGGGCGGGTCGCCGCGCATCAGCTTGCCCAGTGGCACGAGGTCGAGCTCGTTGGTCACGATGAGCGGGCTGGTGGCCCGCACTGCGCCGTCCTCGGCCGTCCCCTTGAAGTGGGCGATGAAGACCTTGTCGAGGACCTCGCCGGCCGTGTCGATGCACATCGAGAGGTTGAGGTGGTCGCGCGTGAGGAGGCTGTACCACCCCTCCATGGTGTGCCTGAAGTCGACAAGCTCTTCGTTGGTCTTTCCCATGAACGCAATGCCCGCGGCCCGAATCAGGGCGTGGACGAGCCTGACGGCGCCGCCCGGCGTGATGGCGCTCTGGAACCCGAGGCTCTGGACCTCGGCGCGGAGCCTGCTGATGTCGGTCGATTCGAGATGCATCACGTACTCCTGGCCGTCGGTGGACGGGTTGACAGAGAGCAGCCCCGTGTTGGAAGACGGGACCATGCCAAAGTTCATGACGTCGCCCAGGTGGGAGATGATCCGTCCCGCGGTGGTCACGAACGCCTCGTTGGACCCGAGCGTCTTGCTGTCCAGTCCGGACATGATTTCGCCGATGCGGCGCTCGTCGAGGCGGACCTTGACCTTGAGCCTGTTGATGATCATCTTCCCCAAGCGGTCGCCCACCATGGTCCGGGGCTGCGTCAGCGCCTTCCTGGGGTCGTTGTCGTCCTCGACCATCCCGTTCTCCTCGATGATGGTCTCAAGCTCGCTGAGGACGTCCTGGACGACGCCGATGGCGTCGGAGACCCGCTTGGCCATGTTCTCGTTGATGGCCGTGTCGGGGCTGAGGTCGACCCAGTTGATGGCCTGGACGGGCGGTCTGTTTGCGGATGGGATGGGGCGTGTGGGGTGTGGGGGGCGTGTGAGCGCGAAGACGTGGGCGGATTCGAGCGCAGTTGTTGTCGTTGTGGAACGCCGCTCGCCGTCTCATCATCGTCATCATCGTCATGATCAGCTACACACCGGAGATGGCACGGGACCGTGAGCCCCTTGAAGTTATCCATGAAGACCCCGAGGCTTCCTGCGGGCGATGGGAGTGGAATTTCAAAGCTGATGGCGCCGTCCTGATCTGTCGGCAGGGACATCGGCATGCGCAGCCGGAGCGGGCCCTCGTAGTGGCTGTTCTCGATGCCGGCCACGACCCCGTTCTTGTCCGCCGCCAGCAGCACCGTCCCCCCGGCCGTCTTGAACTTGGACTTGAAATGGTCCAACTCCCGCAGCGCAAAGACGTGCCACGCGTGCAGCACCTCGAGGTCCTCCGCGATGGTGTCGCGCATCGACTCGAGCGTGGCCGACGGGTCCGACATGGGCCCCTTGATGACGAGCTCCTCGATGGCCCGCTGCGTAAAGTCGTGGATGGCAGTGACGACTGCGTCCGCGTTCACCGAAATGTCGATGTTCTGGACGACGACGCGGGCCTTGGCGGGCTTTTTCCTCACGCGCGAGACGGTCGTCTCCATGAACTCCTTGAACGAAAAGTCCGAGACGTCGGCCTGCGGCACCTTCTTGGCAAAGATGTGGTACGCCGCGTTGATGACCGTGCACAGCTGGTCGAACAGCTTCGGGTGGGCGTCGTACCTTGCCTTGAAGGCGATCAGGTTGGAGATGGACGCCGCCCTCGGCGGGCTCAGCATCGCGTACCTGCCGCCGAAGAGCTCGCTCAGGATTTGGGCCTGCGGGAGCGTCAGTGCGAGCATGTTTCTGGCCTCTTTGGCCGCCTCGTACTTGGCTTTCTGCTTGCTCGCCTCCTTGGTCGACCGCTCGGGGCCCTGGATCTCAAACCCGATGTCGGCGTCGAGGACGGCGAGCGCAGGGCCGACCAGCCCGACGTCCGCGTCGAACTCGAACCCTCTTCGCGCCGTTTGCACGTACTCTCCTAGTTCTTTGGGGAGCAGCAGGAGCAGACGCCGCTGGATCAGGCCGGGGATGGCCACGCGGAGGATGTGCTTGATGAGCGTGGGCGGCATCGGGACGTTGTTGCCCTCGATGCTGTACCGAAGCTTCTCGACGTGGAACTTGGGCTTGTCCTGCGGCTTCTGACCGGGCCTCCACCCGTGGTCCTTGTCGTACTCGAAGACAAACTTGACGAAGACGGTGGCGCTCACGTCGGCGTTGCCTGGCGCACGTGGAAGACGGGCGAGTGGGCGAGTGAGCGTCGGGCGTCGGGCGATTCTGGGCGTGTTCGCGCGCAGGTCGAGTTCAATACTCACCGATGGTCAGGTTGGGGACCTTGGATCCCTTTTCGCCGACCAGCTCGAACCCCGTCAGCCTGCCGTTGCAGTAGACGCCCTCCATCCCGCCGATGGCCCTGGCGAACAAAGCGAGAGCGAGCGAGCGAGTGAGTGAGTGAGTGAGTGAGTGAGTGAGTGAATGACGAGATGTAGGTCGAGATCAAAGTTCAAATACCCACCGCTCTCCCTCCGAGATGTGCTCATTTGTCTCGTCGATGTCCGGGTCGTCGACCTCGAGCGCCGTCGTTGCCTCGTCGTCGAACACATCGTGCGAGTCTGACACGGCAGAGTCGACCAACCAGCTGCCCTTGCTCATCGTCTTGGCAAACTTGAACGTCCTGGACGGCGAGCGGTTGCTCGCGGTCGTCTCGCCCGACGGCAAGTTGGCGAGGTCGATCTTCTCCAGGAATTCCTGGGCGAGCGGACCAGCGCGAAGCGCGGTTGAGAGTGAGAGGGAGGGTGTGGGATGTCGAGTGGGGTGAACGGATAGCGCGTGTAGGGTCGAGTTCAAACCAACCAACCTTGGTGAGGGGCGACTCGGCAGCCGAGTGCCCTTGACGCGAGGACACGTTGTCCTCGCTCGATCGACCAGGCGGACCAGGCGGACCAGATGGACCAGATGGATCCGGCCCGTCCCCGGACAAAGCACCTTCACTTTCACCTTCATCACCGTCCTCGAACGACTCGAGGTCGTCGAGGGCCGACTGGCCCCCGATCGAGGACGTCTCGAGCCGGTTCCCCCGGAACGACAGCCTGTCCAGGTCCCCGCTCGTGTTCTTCTTCGACCCCCGACCGCTCCGCTTCGACTGTCCCAGCAACTTTTTGGCCAACGACCCCTTGGCCGGGCTGCTCACCGCGCTGTCCTCGGGCACCGGACCCAGCTCGGACGGATCCTTCCCCGACTGGTACTTTTCCTTCTTCCTCCCGAGCCGCCGCAGGAACCTCTTTGCGAACCCCTTTGGCGGCTTGGCGTCCATTTCGTTCGCTGCCGCAGCCAATGTAGCCGTGGTCTCTGTCGTGGCCCCCGACGTGCTCGCCGACATGCCACCGTTGCCATTGCCGTCGCCGGCACGAATCGCGGCGTTCACCCTCGCATTCGTGCTCGCATTGTTGTTGTTGTTTGAGTTCCAAGCCGATGACACGGGGGTCGTCCCGCCCCCGCCCCCTCCTCCCCCAGTCCGCTCGCTGGCCGCCGTCTCGCTCCGCCGCACCCCCGCACCCTTCCTCGCACCCGCACCCTCCTTCCCACTCTTGCTCCGCTTGGAATTCGTCGCCGCCTGGAACGTCACCGTCACCCTCGCCGGCGTGATCGGCCCCTTGCTGCCGAACTCACCCGGCTCTGCCACGATCTTCAGGTTCCCGTGAATCTCGCTGATGCAAATGTCCTTGCACGCCCCGAAGATCCCCCCGCCCCCGAACGTAATATTCCAACCCTTCTCCTTCGGGAAATAATACTTATGCTTCGCAGTATTATACTTGATTCGCGTCTGCAGCTCCTGCTCCTCCAGCCGCTTGAGCTGCGCCAACCCCGTCTCCTCCGCCCGCACCCGATCCCGCTCCATCCGCTCGTAATGCTCCCTCCCCAACAGCTCGACCTCGATCAAGTTTATCTCCTCCTTGTATACCCGCTTCGTGTCCTGCATCGCCACCAGCTTCGTCTCCCATATCTCCACCTCCTCCTGCCGATTCAGCCGGTCGCTCATCAACAACACCCCAATCTCCGCCTTGGCCTGGGCGATCTCGGCGTCAAACTTGCACAACGCCACCCCCAACCGCTCTCGCTCTTTCCGCAGCACGTCCGTCTCCAAAGGGCGGCCACAGCCGTCGACACGGCTCCGGATGACGTTGAACCCCGTACGCGTTCCAGGACAATTCACCACGCCCCCGACACTCAACGAAGACACCCGACCCTTCAACGCTTCCATCTCCCGCAACAGCACGTTCATCGCCTCCTTCATCCCCATCGCGTGCTCCCATAACACGGGGCGCTCCACCTGCTCCCACTGGTGCACACGCTGGAGTTGATCGCCGGCCTGCTGGCTCTCGATGTTCCGCGCGCGCGCCTGCAATGGGCGGAGCGAGTCGACGATACTATTGTAGAACTCATTGGCACGCGATGTGGGGTCCGGAGGGGGGTTTTCTGGGCGCTGCATTCCGAGTTTCCGACGGAAAACGATCGTTGGAGCGAGTCGAGGCCGTTCGAGAGAGAAAGAGAGAGCAGCAGCCTACGCTCTCGTGGAAGAGAGGGAGAGGAGCCTTCGTTCCTTGGTCGGACCAAGTCTTCTGCTCCTACTGAGAAAAAAACAACTGCTTCTCGCGAGAACCTCGATCGAGGGGTCTCGGGAAATTTCTCGAGACAGGCGGTGATCGAGGGTCGAACGGGTCGATCGTACGTAGTAGATCGTAGGTCGAAGGGGGGGGTGCCTCGCCGGGCGGTCTCGTCGTCGTCGTCGTCGTCGTCGTCGTCGATCGCCGCAGGAGACGAGGGCGGGGTCGTCTTTCAGTCGACCTTCCCGTCGATCGCCTGACCGCCGACGGACGACCTCACGCCCGACTCTACCTGCGGAGGAGGGGGCATGCGCTCGAGGGGGTTGGCATACCCTATGCTGATCGCCGACTACCGACTGGCCGCTGCTGAGTGGGCGAACGACGATCGGTTCGCTCACATTCACCGGTGCCAAGCCTTGGCAGCTTGCAGCTCGGCAGTTGGGTTTTGGCACCTCCGCATGTGATGAACACGTGATTTACGTTCGTTTTGTTCCTCCTGCGTGATCATAGACCACATTAGATCTGCGATTATACGCTCAAGGTCGTTGCTTTGGCATTTCGGGCGCCTAGATTCTCGTAGATTGGAAATTCGGTCGGTCGGGATGGGGCAAATTCTCGAGGCAGTCTTCCCCAACTCGACGCAAAAGACAGCATCGATGGTGCTGTTGATACTGGTGTACTTGTCGCTCAACACGGTGAGTGATTGGACCGAATTCGCTGGAGCACGTGCACGCCCCCCGTAATCTCTCTCACCGCTCGCCACTCGCCTTGCTCGTTCGGCAGTCTCTGAATCTCATGAACAAGTGGGCGCTTGGGCACTATGGCATGGTGCGTGTTGATGCGATCTCGTACGCCGTGGCGAACGATCATGCGAGCGACGTACCGACGCGTCTGCGGGTCGCGCGGCCCGTCGCTCGCGCTCACCCCGCCCCGCTCGCTCACCCGCTCACCCGCTCACCCACACCACTGCAGGCATTTCCGTTGACGTTGACGAGCGCGCATATGAGTTTCAGTTTTATAGTCTTGGCGCCGTTTGCCATGCGGGTGCCGATCGACACGCATGTACGAACGTTGGAGAAGCAGTGGAAGGGTTTGGTCTGCATCGGTGGGTGTTCCTGACATAAATCTGCCTATAGGCACCCTGAACCCGACGCTGACTCGCACCGCGCTCGTTCGCCAAACGCCAGGGGCCTTTCTGGCGCTGAATATTGCGCTGAACAACATCAGTCTGATCGATATCAGCTTGAGTTTGAATCAGGTGATACGGAGTAGTATACCGGTGGTGACGTGTCTGCTGGCGATCGTGGTGGAGGGGAAGGTGCCTGGCGAGCGGGAGGGCTGGGCACTGGTCATGTTGACGGTCGGGGTGATGATCGCGGTGTGGCAGGGGACGGTGGCTGGGAAGCCGCATGCGATTATGTATTGCGTGATGGGGACGGTGTGCAATGCGGCGATGATGACGTTCAGTGGAAAGCTGCTGAGCGAAAAGCTGGACGTTGTGCGGCTGACGTTTTACACCGCGCCAATCAGCCTGATGTGCTTGGCTCCGTTCATGGCGATACTGGAAATGGACGCCTTCAGGGTGTATTTCGCCCAGCACTTCAACGACGTGCTCGGTATTATCGTGCTCAGCAGCGTCAACGCAGTCACGTATAATCTAGTGCACTCGCTGATGATCAAGCGGTCGTCGGCGGTGACGACGACGGTGCTGGGGGAGATCAAGATCGTCGGGCTCCTCATCCTGTCGGCGCTCATCTTGGACGAGGGCAAGGTGGGCATTGAACTCGACCGACGTGCGCCCGCTCTTCCCGCGCCCTGACTCTCTCTCACTCGCGCTACGCGCTTCGCTCGCCCGCCGAAAACAGGAGTTTACTCCAAAGATGCTTCTCGGGTGCTTGTTGGCCATGGCGGGATTTTTGTTGTACTCGCAGACCAAGATTCAGAAGATCCGGACGAGCAGCTCGGTCGATCGGGTTGGCGGGCTGCCCAGCATCTCCAGAGAAGCGAGTTCGAGCTCCTTCGAGCGGGAACCTTTGACGGTCAAGTGAAAATAGTGGTGTTAATTAACGTCATTTTATACAACGAATCACGAATCAGGACAACATGTTGATCCCGGCGCCGAGCGCCCTGGCGTGTGAAGATGGGGAACGAGGACCGCGAGTGAGAGACCGGCCAACACGAGACGGTGAGAGCGAGACAGATGGACCCCGCGATAGGCCGAGTCCAGTCTTGTTCTGCAGTGATAAAACATACCAGGCCACCTCGACGTAGTCGCCGTGGTACTTGACCTTCTTCACCAGCGTAATCTCCTGCTCGTCGGGAATGTTAAATCCGCCCGTCAGCAGCGTGTGCGCGTACGTCAGGTCCAGGCAGAAGTAGGGCGAGTGCTCCTTCTGGATGCGTGAGAACTTGGACTGCACCGACTTGACGTCGAGATCGCACGCGTCCTCCGCGACATCCTTGAAGTGCCGCGGGGACACGACGGCGTGTGTGTCCTTGTCGTCGTCCAGGATTCCGGCGTCGGCGGCACGGTCCCAGAAGTAGGACGAGACGTAAAACACGTCCGGAATGCGGCTTCCGCGCCAGGCGCCCTGGAAGGAGCACTGTGGCTGGGGGGCCCCGCACTTCTCGTCCCTGTTGAGCGCGGTGAGCACGGTCGCCATGCACTGGTCGTACTGTGCTTGCTTTCCTTGAGCCTGGTAGACCTCCTCGCCGTACGTGTACTTGCCGGTGTATCCCTCGTGGATGCAAGGGTGCGAATCGTCCTCCGGGCCGTTGGGGTCGATCTCGAGCACGGCGGCGCGCGCGGCCATCAGGCCATAGCCTGAGATGAGTGTTATTTGGGGTGGGTGAGTCGCGAACGAGGAGCGCACCGCGGTCGGATCAACAAACGTACCCAGGTAAGAGTGCACGTAGACGTCATACGTCTTCCCGCCGCCCTTCAGCTTTGTGATATAGTCCGGCTTTGGCGCTTCCTTGATCTCGTTGGGTCCCATGGCGAACGCTTGCTGAGATGGTCGCGATGGTGACGAACGGGTGAGCGAGCGAGCGAGCGAGCGGGAAAGAGACTCGGAGTTTCCTCGGGTGCATATCGTCGAATCAGATACCCACCTGGACCGAGCCGCCGCCGAGGTCGATCGCCGCGACCGTCTCGTCGTACGATTTGCCTGGCAAGTGAACGAGCGAGCGCGCGGGCGAGGGAGTGAGTGAACGACGAGTGAACGACGAGCACGGTTCAAAACCGTACCGAGGTTGCCCAAGAGGTAGTTGAGCGTGAGCCAGGCGAACGCGCCCTCCGATTGCCCACTCAGTATCGAGACGGCATCTCCGTCCACGACGAAGGGGTAGTCACGGAGGAACTTTCTCACCTCGTCGAGGATGATGTCCGCCTTGCCGTCGGGCAGGAGCCTCAGACCTGCCGTCGCGCCAACCATGATGGGCGTGGTGGACTGCATCGCTTTGGGCACTGTTTTCAGGGCCCGGTCCATCAAGGGCCGTAACGACTTCGCCGCGTCTTTGGGCGCGTTGGCGTACGAGCTCAGCCCGGGCTTGAGCTGCGGCGGGGGTGGGGCGGGGCAGGGGGCGCGAGTGAGAGCGACAGTGAGAGCGACAGTAAGAGCGACAGTGAGAGCGACAGTGAGAGCGACAGTGAGAGGGAGGGGAGGAGCGCGGGGACTGTAGCCACTCGGCACATACCTGGTCAAAGTCGTCAAAGTCGAGCACGAGGTCGCTCCGCTTGCCCGTGGTCGTCGTCTTGAACTTGAAGATGTGGACCCGCGAGCCCGTGCTGCCCGCGTCGATGACGACGGCGTACCGGTCATTTCCGTTGCCGTCGCCCCCCGCGGTCGGCACGCGAGACGTAGGGAGAAGGAACGTCGCGGCAAGGAACAGGGCCACGGCGAGGACGACGAGTCTTGCCAAGGTCGTTGACGTTGTGCTCGTCTTCTTCGCTGCAATACCGCCCAACAGCTGCGAGCCGGCTTTCCCTCCATATGCCTTCATCATGCCGTTGTTGTTGCCGTTCTCTGTTGCGTTTCTGGCCCGGAAGCGGCGCTCAACCATTCGCCGAGTAGATCAGGCAGCTCCGTCTTTGGGGCTGTGGATGTCGGATCCAGAGGGGATCACGTCTACAGTATGCTCACAGTATAGTATAGGACAGTGCTCTCGCTTGCTTGCAGCGATTCCAAAAGAATTGAAGGTCGACCTTTCGTGGGCCCAGGAGGTGTAGGCAGACACCACGATTCCGTTCCTACCCACCTACCCACCTGCCGTGTCGACGGTGAAGCACCGCACCACGCCGTCGAGCCCGCACGAAGCCAGCTTGGTCCCGTCCGGGCTCGCGTCAACGCTCGACACCACCCCGTCATGCCCGCGGACCTTGTACAGCGACTCGTCACCTCGTACCGTATCCCACACGCAAATGTGCCCGTCTTCGGACCCGCTGAAAACACAACGTTCGTCGGTCGACATGACTGCCGTCAGCTTGCTTTGACCCTCCTGCGCGTGGCCGAGGTACTCCCGGAGCAGCCGGCCGTCTTCTGCCCGGTCCACCAGCTTGATCGACCCACCCACACACGCAGCTAATACGTATCGATCGCTCGAGTGCACGTGGGTCACGGGGTCGCCGACGTCGTCGACCACCACCGTGGCTCGCCGGACGTCGAATGTCCGAACGCACCCGTCGACGCACCCCGTTACGAGCGTCGAGCCGACCCAGTCGACCGACATAACCGAGTCCTTGAAGTGCGATCGGTCGAGCACCTGGATGCACGACGAATGCTTCGTCCTGGGATTTTTTATTCGTGGCGAGTATTGAAAGCGTGAGAGCGGTCGTCAACAACATCGTCGTCATTGCCGTCGTCGTCAGTGCGCACCTCGCGTCCCATAGCCGAACAGACTGGTCGCTTCCTCCGCTCGCGAACACCGCACTGTTCGTCCCGTCGTACCGGACGGCGTTGACGTCTCGGTCATGACCTCTGTACTTTGAGACGATCTTTCCGCACTCGACGTCCCACTTGAGCACGTCCGAGTCGCCGCCCGAGCTCACAAAGCCGGCGTTCGAGGGCTCGACGTCGACGGACCGGACCTCCTTCCTCGATCCTCTGAACGCCGCCACGTGAATGCCGCTCTGAGGATTCCACAGGTGGATCAGGCGCTTTTCCTTCGTGGACGAGAGCAGATACGCGCCGTCGCGCGTGAAGCGGACGGAAAGGACCGGGTCGGCGAGGAGTTTGGCGTTGGCGTTGACGCTGCTGTCCGAGACCTGTCGGGGGGCAAGCGAGAGATCGTGTGAGTGGGTCGGTGGAGTGGGAGCAGCGAATTGGACCGCCGACGCACCACCGCTTGGACACCCGCACCATCCAGCGTCGTGAGCAGCCTAAGGTTACTCCGCCCTGAAGTCATGTGGTCGTTGGGTTGGCAGAAATCATCGTGTAGCAACTTTGAAGTGGGCGAGGGCGAACGATTCTGCTTCCCTGGTCACTTCGGTTTTCGGATTAACGGCTTTTCGTCATTCCAACACGACCGTACACATCGTAGGGTGATTGCATCTCGTGCGCCGTACGAGAAGACGAGAAGACGAGAAGACGAGAAGACGAGAAGACAGCGGGAATCGAGTGGGACCGGCGAAATCCTGTTCAAACATCATGGTCGTGGAAAACGCTTCCGGGCAGCAGCAGCAGACTCCCACCCACAGTTACAACTATGTGGTGACGGCACATAAGCCTACAGCCGTAACCCAGGTCGCTGTAGGCAGTTTCACCTCGCCTACCGGCACGGACCTGCTCGTGGCCAAGAGCTCCAGACTCGAAATCCACTCGATCACGCCCGACGGCCTCGAGGCCGTGCTCGACGTGCCGATCTACGGTCGTATCTCGGCACTCAAGCTCTTCAAGCCTGCCAGCAGGTCGAAGAGTCTGCTGTTCCTTCTGACGGAGCGGTACAAGTTCTGCGTCCTCGAGTACTCGGAGGAGGGCAAGCTGGTCACGGTGGCCAACGGGGACGTGGAGGACGCGATTGGAAGGCCGTGCGAATGCGGGCACATCTGTGTGGTGGACGAGGAGGCGACGATGATCGGTCTGCACATGTATGACGGGCATCTGAAGATCATCCCGATCGACGAGCAGGGTCGGCTCTCGGAGCAGGCTTTCAACGTGCGGCTCGAGGAGCTCAAGGTGGTGGACTTGGCGTTTGTGGATCGGCAGGTTCTCGCGGTGTTATATGAGGATACCAAGGGGGCGAGGGGGGTTCGGAGCTATCAGCTCGGTGCCGGGGGCGTGTTGGAGGACGGTCCAATGCGAAGGTGCGTATTATTGGTGTTCACCCGAACCTTCGCTCGCTCTTCGGGCACGCCGGTCGATTCACGCCCTTCCGACTCTCACTTGCGTCACATGCGCTTCGCTCGCCAGGGTGACCGGGGTCGACGGCGGCATGCTGGTCGGCGTCAAAGGGGGGGTCGTGCTGGTGGTCGGGAGACAGGTCGGTTGTTGTTCATGTCGTCGTCGTCGTTGTTGTTGTTGTTGGCTAGACCAACGGGAAGGGGTGATCAGGGAGCTGCGCGTGGGGTGAACCCCCCCTCTGGGGCCGCTCACCCCACTCGACCCCAACACCCTCGATCGATAGTTCCCTCGCTCATGCCATCCACTCTTCCGCTTCCTCGCTCACTCATATTATCACTTGTTCGTTCGCTCGCTCGCCAGGTGGTGACCAAGTATGATGGTTCTCTCGGAGAACCCGGGAGCTCGTCGCAGTCGTCGTACGGGTACGGAGACGGCAGGGCGGTGATGATGAAAGCGCACGCAAAGGTGGGCGAGGGGACGGTATGTCGTTGAAGAAGGACCCTCTTACCCCGTCGTCTCTTCACCACGCTGTCTCTGCCAATGATGATGATGACGATGATGATGAGAAACCGAATCACTCACTCTCGGCCCTCCACCCACCACCCGCAGGTGTTGCTGGGGGACTCGGTCGGAGGCCTGTACGTGTGCGACTTTGGTGGGGACGTCGTGGTGCAGCGGGTCGGTCAGACGAGCGTGGCGAGCGCTTTGGCGTATCTTGACAGCGGGGTCGTCTTTGTGGGGAGCGGGTTGGGGGACTCGATGCTGGTGAGGCTCCAGTCCGGGGAGGACGGTCTGGAGGTGCTGGACACCATGGCAAACTTGGGGCCGATCGTGGATTTCGCGTGTGGAGATCAAGGGCTGCTGGTGTGTGGGGGAGGTGGGGTGAAGCAGGTACGTGGTCGTTGTCCTTGTTGTCGTCGTTGTCCTTGTCGTTGTTGTTGGGGTGGACCTGAGCCCCATCCTCAGGGATGGGGCGGAGGACCATTGCGTGAGCAGCTCTGTTGAGACCGGGTGACCGTGTGGGTGAACACAGGGGAGCGTCCCGGAGGGGTTCAAGGCCACGTATACCCCCAAGAAACAGGTATGTATGAACGGAGAAAGCGACTGACTCGCTCGACACGACTCGCATCACGACAGGTCCGGAGCGGGGTCGGGGTCTCTGAGTTGGGGGTGGCTGCTTTGGAGGGTGCGAGGAGGGTTTGGGGTGTTGGAGAAGAGCTTGTTTGTGGGATGAGTGAGGGGGTGGTGGTGTTGGGGGTGGAGGAGGCGAG
>Ga0255780_10001015_pt1 | contig 26507 bp, 32 predicted proteins | sample 071ome_32_FD_179978 | JGI IMG/M metagenome (GOLD analysis project Ga0255780, IMG submission 179978) | Coastal salt marsh microbial communities from the Groves Creek Marsh, Skidaway Island, Georgia - 071405AT metaG (version 2) | ecosystem: Environmental > Aquatic > Marine > Intertidal zone >... | reverse complement strand
TACTTTTTCCCGAGCCTGACCGACCTGTGAGTAGAACTAGGTGCATTGTCAGGCCGCTAGGCTGTGCTTGGCGAGGGCAAGAAGTTCACCCTGGTCGGTAGCGCCGCGAAGACGCTCACAGTACGCACTGTCAGAGAGCATGGTGGCTATTTCCGATAACAAATCCAAGTGAAGCTGTGTAGATTCCTCGGGAACAAGCAAGGCGAATAATATGTCCACGTCTTGATTGTCAGGCGCGTCGTAAGGCGCGGGTTCGGCGAGAGTCAATAAATAAGCAATAGGGTATTCAAGACCTTCAATTCTGCTGTGAGGCACGGCGACTCCCTCGCCCAAGCCGGTGGACCCCAGCTTCTCCCTCGCCAGAAATTTTTTGAATAGAAATTGCTCGTCAAGTTCCCCGTGGGTTGCCGCGATCCCTCTCGCTACAAGTTCAAATATATTTTTTTGACTTTGCGCGGTTGAGCGGCAAAGCACGTGAGATTCGTCTAACAAGTTCATCAGCCCGGCCATGAATCAGTGCCCTCGGTGCTTGCCTTTGTGCTTGCTGATTTGGCGGTCGAGCTTTTCGGTGAGAGCATCAATCGCTGCATACATGTCCTCATTTTCCGCTGACGCAAAAAGGTCCGCGCCTGAAATATGAAGATTGGCTTCCGCTTTGTGCGTCGCTTTTTCAACCACCAGCGTCACGTCGATATTAGTGATGTGCTCAATGTGGCGCTGCAACTTCTCAAATTTCTCGGAGACATGCTCGCGTAGTGCATCAGTAATTTCGATATGGTGTCCACTAACAGTAAGTTGCATGCAGATCTCCTTGCTTTATTGATATCAGATTAGTCGCTTTCTTTCGTTAGAGGGCGGAATACCTAACTGCTCACGGTACTTAGCCACCGTCCTGCGCGCAACGACTACGCCCTGTTCTTTGAGTAATGTCCCGAGCTTGTTGTCACTAAGTGGCTTCTTTAAGTCCTCGGCCTGTACTAATTTTTTGATCAACGCTTTGATGGCAGTAGAAGAGCACTCTCCGCCCTCGGTCGTGCCGACGTGGCTCGAAAAGAAAAATTTAAGTTCGTATATACCCCGCGGGGTGTGCATATATTTTCGTGTTGTGGCACGAGAAATGGTTGATTCGTGCATTTCGATTTGATCGGCTATGTCGGCGAGAACAAGAGGCCGCATAGCCTCCTCGCCCAGCTCTAGGAATGCCCTTTGACGCTCGACAATTTTGCTCGCCACTTTGAGCAGCGTTTCATTGCGGCTCTGTAAGCTCTTCATAAACCACTTGGCTTCCTGCAGATTGTCTCGAATAAAAGATCGGTCAGTCGCCGAGTTGCCGGCGCTCGCGAGCTCGGCATACATAGTGTTGATTTTAAGTCTTGGGGCAATGTCGGGATTGAGCTCAACGCGCCATTGATCATTTTTCTTCGATACAAAGACGTCTGGGATGACGTACTCCGTATCGCTCACTCCTATATTTGCCCCAGGCGTGGGGTCAAGTGACTTGATGAGAGCGAGGGCGCCGCGAACCGAGTCTTCATCAGTTCGCAGTCTCTTGGCTAGTTTCTTAGGATCGACGGTGGCGATATGGTCGAGATGTCTGCTGACAATGGCACCAGCAATATCACGACAGGGGATGTCTGCAGGCATTTGCCGAAGCTGTAGTAACAGACACTCTCTAAGGTCTCTGGCAAAGACGCCGGTGGGCTCAAAGTGCTGAAGCAGGTGTAAGACCGCCATGGCCTCGTCAATTTCAACCTCGGGTAGGTCGACGGCAGCTAGAATTTCTTCCGGGGTTTGGGTGAGTCGGCCATTGGTGTCGACACTATCGATAAAAGCTTCCGCAAGTTTTCGGTCCGTGTCCGAAAATCGGGTCAGGTTTAACTGCCAGTGGAGCTGATCATGAAGCGATTCGGGTGCGACATCCCGCTCAGTGAACCCATTTTCGTCATCAGCACTTCCGGCCGGTGCGGAGGAGGGAAGAAGGTCTTCCCAACGCGTATCTACGGCGAGCTCATCGTCGCCATCGGGTGAATTGTCTTTGGTTTCCGTAAAGTCCAGTTCGCCGTTATCGCCAAGGGCATCAGTCTCACTATCGCTGTGCTCTTCTTCGCGCTCGAGCAGCGGATTGCCTTCCAGTGCCTCGTCAATGGCCTGTTGTAGATCAAGGGTGCTCAACTGTAAAAGCTTAATAGCCTGCTGCAACTGAGGCGTCAGTGCCAGGTTTTGGCCGAGTTTTAGTTGCAGCGACTGCTTCATTACACCTCAGATGCGCTAAGCTGGTATTTGAGTAATAAGTGTAGCCCTCTCAACTCAGGCCTCGCAATATTCGAAGCGTTTTTATCAACGAAAACAAAAGGCGAAATTACTTTAAAGAGTGAAATCGGCGCCCAGGTAGACCTCGCGGACTTTGCCGTTGTTCAACACTTCTTCAGGGGTGCCTGAAGCGATTACATGCCCCTCTCCAACAATATAGGCCCGCTGGCATATATCCAGCGTTTCCCTGACATTGTGGTCGGTGATGAGAACGCCGATGCCGCGATCACGAAGATGACGAATCACGGTTTTTATCTCGTTGATAGAGATCGGATCGACGCCAGCAAATGGCTCGTCGAGGAGTACAAATGCTGGATCAAGTGCGAGCGCTCTCGCGATCTCCACCCGGCGCCGTTCGCCGCCTGAAAGAGCCTGTCCCAATGTGTTGGCAAGATGGCCTACGCTGAATTCATCGAGCAGTTCCATGCAAATAGAGGTGCGCTGTTTTCGGCTCAAATCTTTGCGTGTCTCGAGAATGGCCAGAACGTTATCTTTTACGGTTAGGCGTCGAAAAATCGAAGCTTCTTGTGGTAGATAACCGACTCCCGCTTTAGCTCTCGCGTGAATGGGTAGGTGCGTAAGGCTGAGGTCGCCCAGACTCACCTGGCCTTTATCCGCGCTTACTAACCCTAAAATCATGTAAAAGCAGGTGGTTTTGCCCGCGCCATTTGGCCCTAACAGCCCGACAATTTCTCTGGAGCTTACCTCTAGCGAGACATCCAATACGACTTGTCGACCATCGTAAGATTTGGCTAGGTTTTCTGCTTTAAGAATAGACGGCATGTTTTCGTTGCTCTCACCTTTCTTTGGAGTTAAGAGCGCTTGGCGGAATGATAACCTCGACGCGTTGTCTAGCCTTGTCGTCTGCATCTGGCTCCGTCTTGGTCTCAGAGCTCATAGCATTGACCTTTTGCGAGCTAACGAAATAGTCGATCACTGCGCCTGTTACGACAGCTCCATCTTGCTCAATACGCGCACCGTCCCGAAGTACCAATTTGTCTTCTTCTCTATGGTATTCAATCGTTTGGGCTTCAGCGAGAACCGGCGCTTTGCCCTGGCTCGGCGTTTGACTCATTGTGGCTGGATTGCCCTCGGCAATCACCAGGCTGGCGGTGTTTTCAGAGTGGTTGATGGTTAATAGATCGGCCTTGATTAGAAGAGATCCTTGGCTGAGTTCAACATTACCGAGGTATCGTGTTTCGCTTACTCGATCATCTCTCACGGCAGAGTCTGCTGTGATGGACAGCGGTTGGTCACGATCCTCTGGTAACGCCAGGGCTGGCCCGCTCACAAAACATAGCACCATGAGCAAGAACCATCGCGCCCATGAAGGGTGCGCGAGCCCATTGTTATGGTCAGTTTTTGTAGAGGGTTTTAACATTGCTGAGTAAGCGAGCTGTGCCCGAATTCAAGTTTATTTCAATGCCCCTGGCTGTCGTTAGGCTCTCACCAATTTTGAGCGAAACTACAGCATCGTTCATAGCACGCTCTTGCTCGAGCAATACTCGCATACGCGGTGTTTTCAGCAGATTCTGCGAGCCTACTTGCCTAAGTTTTACACCATCGCGTAGCCATAGTTCCCGTGCGTGGGGGCTATAAATCCCAGAGCCAGCGTTGAGCAGCCAACTCTCGTCGCTGTCCTCCAGCGACAGTGCCCTTATTGCGCCAAGGTATATTTTTGGATCCTGCGTATACTGTTCTACTGAATCAACACGGGTATCTGTTTCCATCGACCCACTGTCGCTAAATTCAACGATGTGAACTCCTGACATGTAATTTTCGGTTACGCTCTCTTCTGATCGTAGCGGGATGGTTGGAAGTTGCTCACCTTGTCCTAGTGTTAGCCAAAGGACAGACAATACGGCGATTGCCAAAAGTGTCGATAGGGTTAGCTTCACCTTGAAAAAGCCTTGACTACGTCTTGCCACTGTCCTCTGGCGATAAGCAACGCCTCGACAAACTCACGCACTGCGCCATCACCCCCACCCGATTCGGCCACCCAGGTCGCGGCGCTTTTTACTTCAGCATGGCCATTGGCGGGGGTAGCCCCCAGCCCGGCCGACGCTACTGCTGACAAGTCGGGCAAGTCATCCCCCATGTAAGCTGCCGCTTCGAGTTCTATGCCGTGCTGGCTACAAAGCTCTGTCAGTGCTACTAACTTGTCCTCGCGGCCTTGTATGACATCGCCGATGCCAAGATCGAGTGCGCGCTGCTTCACCATGGGCGAGTGACGGCCTGTGATGATGGCAACTTTTATGCCCGCTTGGGAAAGCAGTTTCATGCCTAGACCATCGCGAATATCGAAGCTTTTGGTTTCTTCGCCATTGCTGGCGTAGGTAATCTTGCCGTCGGTCATCACACCGTCTACGTCGAAAGCAGCGAGCGCAATATTATTTGCAACAGAAGGCTCTATAGACCTCATGCTATCCCCGCCTTCAACAGGGCCATCAAGTGCACGACGCCGCTGACCTTGCCTGCATTATCCGTCACCACCAGCGAAGTAATTTTATTCTGCTCCATAAGCTGCAACGCTTCAGCGGCCAGATGGCCGGTGGGCAGTGTCTTTACATTCTTTGACATGAGTCCTGCGATATTGGCGGTATTGATGTCAGGGCGAGTTTCAAGCGCTCTTCGCAGGTCTCCGTCTGTAAAAATCCCCAAGAGCAGACCGTTCTCTTGCACAGTAGTCATTCCCAGTCCCTTGGCCGTAATCTCCATCAGGGCTTCTGCCAGCGTGGCATCTGAAGAGACTTTGGGCACTGCGGTTCCCGAGGCCATGACGTCATCGACACAGAGAATGAGCTTACGGCCCAGCGATCCACCCGGATGGGAGAACGCAAAATCTTCTGCTGTGAAATCTCGTGTTTCGAGTAGCGCAATAGCGAGTGCGTCACCCAGAACCATGGCGGCAGTGGTGCTCGATGTTGGCGCCAAATCGAGCGGACAGGCTTCTTCGGTCACGCCCGCATACAGATGCACGTTGGCTGCTTTTGCAAGCGGTGATTCTGGGTTACCGGTCATCGCGATAAGAGGGACCGCCAAGCGTTTAAGTAGAGGTAGCAGCGTTAAAATTTCCGCCGTGTTACCGCTGTTTGATAGCGCTATCACGACGTCATCACGGGTAATCATGCCCAGATCACCGTGGGAGGCTTCTCCCGGGTGGACGAAAAAGGCTGGGGTGCCAGTACTCGCGAGGGTTGCGGCAATTTTGCTGGCTACATGGCCGGACTTGCCCATACCGGTGACAACGGTGCGCCCTTTGGCTTTGAGTATGCACTCGCAGGCAGCCACCCAATGATCATCGATGGAGTTGGCGAGGCCGGCAATGGCGTCGCTTTCCATCGCGATTGTGCGACGAACCGCCGTCAGGATTGTTTTCTTGTCAGTCATCTCTTCACAAAGCCGTCGTGCCGAGTGTCAACCAGACGTAGTAAAGCACATATATCGCCAGAAAAGTGCACCCCGCTGCAGGGCCAAGCGCCGCCGTGCCTGTGTCTCGGCGCCAGCTGGTCCATATGAAGAGGGTCAGCAATGTGGTGCCTAACGCGACGGTGCCGAGATCCCGCAGTAGGTCGGAGGTGGTGACAGCAACGTCTTCAAAAAAACCGGGGATAGCCAGCACAATCAGTAGATTAAAGATATTGGAGCCCACAACGGCTCCGATGGCGATATCAGCGTGGCCCTTCATGGCGCTGACGAGCGATGCGGCAAGCTCGGGCAAGCTGGTTCCTAGCGCGACTATCGTAAGACCGATAATTAATTCCGGTACGCCAAGCGCCGTCGCCACATTGACGGCACCATACACCAGCGCTCTCGAACTCAGGATCAGTAAACCCAGACCGATGGCAAAGCTGAAGCTCGCCTTGCCCAGCGCCATGGTGGCAACATGCACGTCAAGGTCGCTGTTGTCCGGGACCGCGCTGTGGCGAACCATTCGAACCAAATAAAGGACCAGCCCCCCAGTGAGAATGGCAGCGTCTATCACCGAAAGCACGTTGTCTTGCAGTAAAAGCCAACACAGACCAATGATCACCAGTAAGATAGGCATATCGGTAAAGGCGGTGGTTCGCCCGACCGCGATCGGCGCAATGAGCACCGTAATCCCAAGCACAAGGCCGACATTGGCAATGTTTGAGCCAAAGGCGTTACCGACAGCGAGAGCACCCGAGCCGGTTGCAGCCGACATAATCGAGACAAGAATTTCCGGTGCAGAGGTGCCCACTGACACAATGGTCATGCCGATAAGCAATGGCGATAAGCCGAGACGCGAAGCGAGCGCCGCTGCGCCATCGATAAAAAGATCCGCGCTCCACACGAGGACCGCGAGTCCAACAACGATGGTAAGAAGATTGATCAGCATGGGGTCTCAGTTTTCGTTTCCGGGGTTTTTCACCGGGACCGCTAGTCGCAACGGCGTATCACGCCAAGATCGGGTATCATCTGCACCTGGCTGGCTCACCATGACTCGGAGAGACAAGCAGCCTTGACTGGGGCATTGTAACTTACCTTTTTATAGCCGGAGCGATTGATGAGCCTCTATTTCCGTAACAAATCACCGCTAGTAGCCGCAGCAAGAGCCCTTGTGCTGCTGCTGTTGTCGGCGTGGTGCGTAGCGTCCGGGGCAGATGAGATCCCTCCTGCCACTGGGCCAGGTGAGGTCATTGGTGAAGTAACCACTACGATCATGGCGCTCGTGCGCGAGGCGCCTGATTACTTTGATGACGACCCTGACCGATACATCGACGCCGTTGGTCAAGAGCTCGATAGCGTGGTTGATTTTCGGGGATTTGCGAGAGGCGTCATGGGTGAATATGCGAGCAGTGCGCGCTACAAAACCCTTTCCGATGAAGGGCGCGATGAATTGCGATCGCAGCTAAACCGATTCACCACGGTATTGCGTGATGGCATGGTGAACACCTATAGCCGAGGGTTGCTGGCCTTTGGAAGTTCGCGAATCGAGTTGGGTGAGACAGAGGTGTCTCCCGGTAGCGCTCGGGTGGCTTCGGTCAGTCAGTATGTCTATGGCGAGGATGGGAAGGTTTACACCGTCAAATACCAGATGGGCCAGTACAAAGATGGTTCCTGGAAACTCAGGAATCTGATCATTGAAAACATTAATCTCGGGGAGATTTATCGAGGCCAGTTTGAGGCTGCCGCGGTAGCGGCTGAGGGTAATCTCGATACGGTCATTGATACCTGGGATGACAGCCAGATTAAAACTAGCGCGACTGAGGACTGATGCAATGGATACTGAAAGCGTGACAGCGTTGTTGCAAGCAGCCTTTCCCGGTGCCAGCGTGTCGGTTGAATTATCGGGCGGTCATTGCAACGTGCAGGTAATCAGCGATGAGTTTGACGGACTTCGTTCGGTAACCCGTCAGCAGCGTGTATACGCGCCATTGGCGGATTGTATTGCCTCAGGCGCGCTTCATGCGGTCAATATTTTTGCCAAAACCCCCGCTGAAGTTGCTGGGTAGCGAGGGTTTTCCTTGGACAAGTTACACATTCGAGGTGGTCGCCGACTGGGAGGCACGCTTAAAGTCTCCGGCGCCAAAAATGCGGCGTTGCCGATCTTGGCGGCCACGTTGCTGACCCCTGAGAAAACGACCCTTCATAACCTCCCGCACCTACACGACATCACCACCATGATGGAGCTGTTGGGATGCCTGGGGGCGGGCCTGACCGTGGGGGAGCGTTTGTCCATTGAAGTCGATGGGTCGACGGTAAATCAGCTGGTTGCTCCCTACGCCTTGGTCAAGACCATGCGCGCATCTATTTTGGTATTGGGGCCGCTTCTGGCGCGCTTTGGATCGGCGGAGGTGTCGTTCCCGGGTGGATGTGCCATTGGCTCGCGACCCGTCGATTTGCACCTGAAAGGCCTCGAGGCTATGGGTGCCAGCATTGCGATTGAGGATGGTTTCATCAAGGCTTCCTGTCCCGATGGGTTGCGGGGTGCTGATATCACTATGGAGACGGTGACCGTCGGCGGTACCGAGAATTTACTGATGGCAGCTGCGTTGGCTAAGGGTAAAACAACCTTGCGCAATGCGGCGCGCGAACCCGAGGTCGTCGACCTGGCGCAGTGTCTGATCGCGATGGGTGCAAAAATTTCGGGAGCGGGTACGTCAACAATTGAGATTGAAGGTGTTCCTGCACTGGCCGGTGCCGACTACACCGTCATGCCGGACCGCATCGAAGCTGGGACTTATCTTGTGGCAGTCGCCGCTACCGGCGGGCGGCTTCGATTGGAGGGTGCGGTACCCCATCACCTTGATATTGTGCTCGACAAGTTGCGGGAGTGTGGTGCCACTATTGAAACCGGCGCCGACTGGATTGAGCTCGACATGGAGGGCAGACGACCTAAATCTGTCGGTATCACTACAGCGCCGTATCCAGGCTTTCCAACAGACATGCAGGCCCAATTTACCGCGCTAAACACGATTGCAGAAGGCGTTGGTCGAGTCACTGAAACGGTATTTGAAAACAGGCTCATCCAGACCCACGAAATGAATCGTATGGGTGCGGATATTTTGATTGAAGGCAACACGGCAATAGTAGCGGGTCGAGAGCGCCTCACGGGTGCACCGGTAATGGCGTCTGACCTCAGAGCGTCGGCAAGTCTAGTGATAGCGGGATTAGTGGCGGGTGGTGAAACGCTGGTGGATCGCATTTACCACATCGATCGCGGATATGAGTGCATTGAGGAAAAATTGCAGCAGTTGGGTGCCGATATTCGGCGGCTTCCCAGCTAACCTTGCCTTATGACTACGGAATCAGCAGTTCAGCCCCTGACCATCGCCCTGACCAAGGGAAGAATTCTCGACGAGACTCTTCCCTTGCTGGCGCGTTGTGGGCTCGAGCCCGTTGAGGACCCCAGAACCAGCCGCCGGCTTATTTTTGAGGCCAACCGACCCGACGTGCGCTTCGTGGTGTTACGTGGCTCCGATGTAATTACCTACGTCCAGCAAGGCGCCGCCGATGCAGGTGTCGTTGGTAAAGACATGCTCCTTGAGCACGGTGCTCAAGGCTTGTACGAGCCCTTGGATCTGGGCATTGCGCGCTGCTCCCTGCAGACGGCCGGATTTTCAGCTAGCCAACATCTGGGCTCTCGACTCAGGGTGGCGACTAAGTTCGTCAACATTGCTCGCGCGCACTATGCGGCTAAAGGGATTCAGGCTGATGTGATACCACTCTACGGCGCGATGGAACTGGCGCCGCTAATGAATCTGGCGGATGAAATTGTGGATATCGTAGATACCGGTAACACGCTTCGGGCCAATGGCTTGGTGCCGCTTGAGCACATCGCCGATGTCAGCACCCGTTTTGTTGTAAACAAAGCGGCCATGCGAACTCGACACACGTTGCTCACCGACATTATCAGCGCCCTCAAAGACGCAATCGGCTGACGGGTGGTCAACTAGCATGGCGGGAGTGATAAAACGGCTTTATGCCCGGGATCAGGAATTCGCGGATACTTTAGCGCTGCTTTTGCAGAGGCCTGAGGAGCGCGACAATGGGCTGTCGGCCGCGGTGAGAGATATCATCGAGCGCGTCCGCGCTGAAGGTGATTCGGCCCTTGTCAGTTACACCGCCTCACTTGATGGCTATTCGGTAAGCGAGTTTTCGGCGCTGGTGATTGAGCGGCCGGAACTGGAAGCTGCCCTCGATACACTTGATCCGAAAATAGCTGAGCCGTTGAAAGCGGCTGCTGCACGGATTGAGGACTACCATCGCCATCAAGTCGCTGCGGACTGGGGTTTCACCGACGCCTTGGGTAACTACCTAGGACAGCGTGTCCTTCCCATGAAGAGGGTGGGTTTGTATGTGCCCGGTGGGAAAGCCAGCTACCCCTCATCGGTACTCATGAACGGGATACCCGCCAAGGTCGCGGGGGTTGAGGAAATCGTGATGGTGGTCCCCGCGCCCCAGGGCGAGCTCAGCGCTCTGGTATTGGCGGCGGCGGCGCTTGCCGGCGTGACTCGGGTCTACACAGTCGGTGGCGCGCAAGCTGTTGCGGCGCTGGCTTTTGGCACCGAGAGTGTTGCGCCCGTTGACAAGATTGTAGGGCCGGGTAACCGCTATGTCGCCGAGGCCAAGCGGCAAGTTTTTGGCATTGTTGGCATCGATATGGTCGCAGGTCCCTCGGAAATTCTGATCATCGCCGATGGCAGTGCAGATCCTGAATGGATGGCGATGGACTTGTTTTCCCAGGCCGAGCACGATGAACAGGCCCAAGCCATATTAATCGCCGAAGACGCCGACTATTTGGACCGTGTGGAAGCGGCGATAGAAGCGCAGCTGACGCAAATGGAGCGCGCCGACATTATCGCCGCGTCTTTGCGTAATCGGGGTGCGCTGATTCAGGTCGATTCCTTGGATGACGCGTTTACGCTAAGCAATACCATTGGTCCGGAGCACCTCGAGCTAGCGCTGGAGGGAGCCGAGGGCTACCTCGACCGGGTCCTTGTGGCAGGGGCCATTTTTGTGGGGTCAAATACCAGTGAAAGTCTTGGTGATTACTGTGCCGGTCCGAATCACGTATTGCCGACATCCTCGACAGCACGATTTTCATCGCCCCTCGGGGTTTATGACTTTCAGAAGAGAAGTTCAGTCATCCAGTGTTCAGCGAGTGGGGCCGCCGCGCTGGGTGAGATGGCATCAGCACTCGCTCGCGGTGAATCCCTCACGGCTCATGCCCGTAGCGCCGAACTACGCTGCAAAAAATAAAGGCCTTTAGCCCTGCGCTTAGGATGTGGGGCGAGTACCTACAATAGCGGTCAGCTGCACCGAGCCAGCGTCGCGGTTCACGTCGATTGTGATTTGTTCGCCAGGGCGCAGCCTGGCGATTTGATGCATGGTTAGGCGTCCGTCGTTAACTCGACTACCATTAATCGCGGCGATGATATCTCCCACTTCGAGACCTGCCCGGGCTGCGGGGCCGCCCTCGGCGATGCCGGAAACCACCAGAGCTTGATCGCTTTGTCCCGCGGCGCTATTCATCTGAAGAAGTTCCACGCTCACTCCGAGCCATCCGCGAACGACCGTGCCATAGTCGATCAGATCCCCCATAACGAATTGGGCGAGATTGACGGGCGTGGCCAAATTTATGCCGATCCCGCTGGTCCCTGCGGCCTCCCCACCGGCGGTATAAATCAGGGTGTTGATTCCGACGAGCTTGCCCTCGGTGTCAATCAGCGCGCCCCCGGAATTACCTAAATAAATGCTGGCATCGGTCTGGATATAGTCCTCATAGTCAGACAGTTGCAGCCCGGATCGCCCAACCCCAGAGATGATGCCCTGACTCACGGAATGACCGAATCCGTAGGGGTTGCCAATCGCGAGGACAACATCCCCAACCCGTGCGTCGTCGGAGTTCGCCAGGGTGGCGGGATACAAGCCCGGCAGGTCAATTTTCAGGACAGCAAGATCGGTGGCCGGGTCTGACCCAACCACCAGGGCACTTGCCGAGCGACCATCGTGGAGCAAGACCTGAATGGCGTCGGCTTCGGCGATGACGTGATTGTTGGTGATAATGTGGCCCGCCTCGCTCAGAATCACGCCTGAGCCCAGTGAGCGTTCAATGCGCTGACGCCCGGCAGTGGGCCCTAGAAATCGTCGAAGCAAGGGGTCATTGAGGGCTGAATTGCGTCGACTATTGACTAGCTTTGCCGTGTAGATGTTCACCACGGAGGGGGTCGCTCGAGCAACTGCCTCGTGATACGAGTGCGTGGCCGCGACCTTCTCCGGTTGATTGACAGGGCTGAGAACCCATTGATCGAGCACGATAAAGGCGCCCAGGACGCCCGCAATCGCCGGCCATAGCAAGCTTTGCAGATACTCTTTCACGATTCTCTCCCTCGCCAAGGAGGATATTGTAAAACAGACTGGTGGCGTTAATCTTCACTTGAAGCAGGTTTGTGCATGGGAAAAGGAGTGATCATGGCGCATCGAAATGATATCTGTACGGCGCTCGATGGCTTGCTGAAGCCTCATTTGTTTCAGGACTATTGCCCGAACGGGTTGCAGGTCGAGGGTAAGGCCGAGATTGATCACGTGGTTACAGGCGTGACAGCCTGCCAAGCGCTTATTGACGAAGCGGTGAACCGCGGTGCCGATGCCCTGCTGGTCCACCACGGCTATTTTTGGCGAGGAGAGGATCCCTGTATCAAGGGGATGAAAGGACAAAGAATCAAATCGCTGCTTTGTGCCGATATGAATTTGTTTGCCTACCATTTACCCCTCGATTGCCATCCGACACTTGGTAACAACGCAGGCTTGGGGCGGGCAATGGGGCTGGAGGAATTTGGACCGCTGAAATCCGAGGAAATCGCTTTCCCGGTCTTTTTGGGTTCATTCGCAGAATCTCGCTCACTGTCGCAAATAGCTATGACGCTTAGGGGTGTGCTCAATCGCGAGGTCTTGGTGGAGGGAGAGCAGGATATTCGAACGGTGGCCTGGTGTACGGGAGGTGGTCAAGGCTATATCGAAGCCGCTGCCGATGCTGGGGTTGATCTATTTGTCACAGGCGAGGTGTCGGAGCAGACCATCCACGTCGCGCGGGAACGGGGCGTTGCCTTTATTGCCGCGGGTCACCACGCTACAGAGCGCTTTGGCGTACAGGCGGTGGGTGACTGGCTGGCCGCTGAACTGGGATGCCGTCACAGTTTTATCGATATCCCTAACCCAGCTTGATCTGGGGACCGCCCAGTCACGCTTTTTAACCGTGGCGTGCTATCTGCGGGTTGTCGCGGCGAATCCCTGCGCCTTGCGGGTTGCTAAATTGCCGTGCCGTCCACCCAACGGGCAAACTCAGTTATTCATCCAGCTCTGGATAGGGGGGCTTCTTCAGGTTCGCCACGGGTTTTATCCAAGCCAAAAGTCTCCGATAATTGACCCTGCTCATCGGGACTCTTGCGCGGTGCGTAATCAAGAGGTTGTACGCCGCCTGCGATCTCGGAAGACAGGTCGTCGGAGCTGTCAGCCAGGAGTGTGGAAGAGGGTGGCATGTCAATCGCACCCTCGCACAGCTTGTTGGCTCCGGAGGCCAAGTGGCTGTAAACCTGCTGGTAATCTTCCGTCATGCGGTTGAGGAGCTCAGCGGTGCGAGCGAAGTGTTCGGCAACTTCGGCTTCATAGTCTGCGCGGCTCTCAAGCGCTCGCTCGAGGCGGGTTTCCAGGTCGATGATGACGTCGCGTTTGCTTTTTCTGCGCAGTCCCATGGCCCAGCCAATTGCCAGACCTGCACATAACGCCAGCAGCGCGGTAGCAATGAGAGTGGCGGTGGTGAACATGGTGCTCCCCTTGATTGATCCGGAAGGTTAGTGAGGGAGTGTAACCCGTTAACAAGGACACTGGGTATGTCGGAGGTAAGTTTGTCGCCCAAGCAGCGTTATTTGGCCGATTTGAAACGCGACGGCTTCGTTGCGGACGCATCGCAGGCGGCGGCGGTTGACCTGCTTGAAGATCTCTATCAACGGCTGATTGCTCAGGATAGGGATGAACAGCGCTCGACCAAGCGGCTCCGCGCCAAGTTACCGATTAAAATACTGCGTGCGCGGTCGCGGGAGCCCGAGCAGGGGCTGTATTTCTGGGGAGGGGTGGGCCGAGGCAAAACCTATCTTGTGGATACTTTTTTTGAAGCCCTGCCAATTCAGCGCAAGCTCAGGGTGCACTTCCATCGTTTCATGCAGCGGGTCCACGACGACCTGACCAGCCTGGCGGGTGAGAAAAACCCTCTCGAGCAGGTGGCGGCAAAAATCAGTAAAGAAGCGAGAGTAATTTGTTTCGACGAGTTTTTTGTCAGTGACATTGCCGATGCCATGTTGTTGGGCGGCTTAATGCAGGAACTGTTCGGTCGAGGTGTCACCCTTGTCGCGACGTCAAATATAGAGCCCGCCGAACTTTACAAGGACGGCCTGCAACGGGCGCGATTCATACCCGCTATTGCCCTGATAGAAAGATATACCCGCGTGGTCAATATTGATTCTGGTGTTGATTATCGGTTGAGAACGCTGGAAAAGGCCGAGCTATGGCATGCCCCGCTCGATCGAGCCGCAAACAAAGCCCTCGAGACCAATTTTAGTGCGCTAGCCAACGGTATTGCTCCTGAGGCCTCGGAGATTGACATTAACCATCGTCTGGTTCGAGCGGTGAGTGCGGTCGAGGGGATTCTGTGGGTGACTTTCGATGAGCTGTGCCGAAAACCCCGGAGCGCCAGTGACTTCATCGAGCTGGGGCGCATTTACCAAACAGTCCTGCTCGAGGGCGTTCGGGTCATGGGGGGGGGCGAAGAGGACGTGGCCAGGCGCTTTATCAATCTGATTGACGAATTTTATGATCGAAACGTGAAGGTCATCGTCACGGCGGAAGCCGCGCCAGAGGCGCTTTATCAGGGAACTCGGCTCCAATTTGAGTACCAGCGGACGATGTCCAGGCTTCTGGAGATGCAATCCAGGGAATATCTGGCCCGGGAGCACCGCCCATGAGGGCGAAATTGTACCGGAAAGCGCCATCACCGGTGTTGAAACCTCCCCCCTGTTCCAGTAACATCCGCGCTCCTTTTAGCAGGCCCCAGAGGCTAGCCCGATGAAAACCTACAGCGCAAAAGCAGCTGACGTGCACCACGATTGGTTCGTGGTCGACGCCGAAGACAAGACCCTGGGTCGATTGGCGACCGAGATCGCTCACCGGCTGCGCGGCAAGCACAAGCCCGAATACACCCCCCACATGGATATGGGCGACTACATTGTTGTGGTCAACTGTGAAAAGGTTCGGGTTACCGGGAACAAGCAAACCGACAAAATGTATCACCACCACACAGGTTACCCGGGTGGTATCAAGTCCTACAGCTTTGACAAGCTGATCGATCGGGCGCCAGAGCGTGTCTTGCAGCGAGCGGTCAAAGGTATGCTGCCCAGAAACCCACTGGGGCGGGCAATGTTTAAAAAATTAAAAGTTTACGCGGGTCCTGAACATCCGCACGCTGCTCAGCAGCCCCAAACGCTGAGTATTTAAGGAGTCATTGATGGCAACGGCGCATTACTACGGAACAGGCCGACGAAAGACCTCTACAGCCAGAGTGTTCCTTCGCACAGGAACCGGCAATATCACGATCAACGGCCGGACCATCGACGAGTATTTTGGACGCGAAGTCGCACGAATGATCGTTCGCCAGCCCCTGGAGTTGACTGAATTATCAGACAAGTTCGATGCACAGGTAACGGTAAAGGGCGGCGGTAGCTTCGGCCAGGCCGGCGCTATTAGACACGGTCTGACCCGAGCCCTGATGGACTACGATGAGTCCCTGCGACCTACTCTCAGAGCCGAAGGCTTTGTCACCCGTGACGCCCGTGAGGTTGAGCGTAAGAAGGTGGGTCTACGAAAAGCACGTCGCAGACCGCAGTTCAGCAAGCGATAACGGTCACCCGATCGACGAGAAGCCGGCATCTGCCGGCTTTTTATTGCCCGTTTTCCGGCTTTTCGGCATCTGGGCTCGGTATTGCCCGCGCATTTTTTGTCCAAGTAAAACAGCCGGTTGCAACGGTTTTGGCGTCCTTTGCTTGCCGATAGCGCGCCAGACCTTTACTATTCAGCGCCTTAAATTCCGTCCGTTTTGAAGGGACGCGTCGACTGTTATGTCGCGTTCTTTGCAGAGTGTTAGTGGTGACTTTTTTCCGGAGAGAACTCAGATGAGTGACACCAATTCAGCGCCCGGTGAGACCGCGGCAGAGCAGGACACACAGCAAACCCGTCGTAAATTCTTGACCGCGGCAACTTCCGCAGTCGGTGTCGCGGGCGTTGTCGGAGTGGCTGTGCCCTTCATGGGTTCTTGGAATCCGTCAGAAAAAGCGAAGGCGGCCGGTGCGCCGGTGAAGGCAGACATCAGTAAGTTGGAGCCCGGCCAGATGGTCGTGGTCGAGTGGCGAGGCAAGCCGGTCTATGTGCTGCATCGGAGCGAGGCCCAGGTAGCCGACCTCACCAAGCTCGATGGCGATTTGAAGGATCCTGCTTCTACATCGTCCGACCAGCCCGCCTACGTGGCGTCAGAGGGTCGGTCGATTCGCCCAGAGTTATTCGTGGCAGTGGGATTGTGCACGCATCTCGGCTGTGCGCCTAAATTCAGGCCTGAGGTGGGGGCCGCCGACTTGGGGGGTGACTCCTGGTTGGGTGGCTTCTTCTGTCCCTGTCACGGATCTAAATTTGATTTGGCGGGCAGGGTTTACCAAGGCGTGCCAGCTTCAGCAAATTTGATTGTTCCTCCCTACAGCTTTGAAGGGGACAACGTTCTTGTCATTGGCGTAGACGCGGAGGCAGCGTAATGCAAAAAGCACTCACTTCTTTTGTTGGCTGGATTGATGCTCGGCTGCCGCTGACGCGCGCATGGAATACTCATATGGGCGAGTATTACGCGCCTAAAAATTTCAACATGTGGTATTTCTTCGGTGTGTTCTCTCTGCTGGTTTTGGTTAACCAGCTACTGACCGGAATCTGGCTCACCATGAATTACACCCCTTCTGCGGAGGAGGCTTTCGCATCCGTGGAGTACATCATGCGGGATGTCGACTACGGTTGGTTATTGCGCTACATGCACTCTACCGGTGCTTCAGCGTTCTTTGTGGTGGTTTACCTACACATGATGCGAGCGCTTTTGTACGGGTCGTACAAAAAGCCGCGGGAGCTTATCTGGATTTTCGGCATGCTTATCTTCGTTGTGCTGATGGCTGAAGCATTCGTGGGCTACGTGCTCCCATGGGGGCAGATGTCCTACTGGGGCGCCCAGGTGATCATCTCGCTCTTTGGTGCAATACCGGTAGTGGGTGAAGATATCGTCACCTGGATCCGCGGTGACTATTTACTGTCAGGCATCACACTTAACCGCTTCTTTGCTCTCCACGTGGTGGCACTGCCAATCGTGTTGCTTGCTCTGGTTGTTTTGCACATTCTTGCGCTGCATGAAGTGGGCTCTAACAACCCCGATGGGGTTGAGATTAAAAAGAAGAAAGGCGCTGACGGCGTGCCGCTTGACGGGATCAAGTTCCACCCGTACTACTCGGTTCACGACGTTCAGGGTATTGCTGTCTTCCTGTTCTTTTTCTGCGGCATTATTTTCTTCATGCCGGAGATGAGTGGCTACTTCCTGGAGTATGCGAACTTTGAACAGGCCAACGCACTTAAGACGCCTGAACACATCGCTCCTGTTTGGTATTTCACGCCGTTTTATTCCGTGTTGCGTGCGGTCCCCGATAAGTTCTGGGGCTTCGTATTCTTTGCTGCCTCGGTGGCTATCCCCTTCGCCTTGCCTTGGCTCGATCGCTGCGAGGTTAAGTCCTGGCGCTATCGCGGTATGATTAATCGTGTAATGCTCGTCACGTTTGTCGCGAGCTTTCTGATCCTGGGTGTGCTCGGAGTCAAGAGCCCTACGCCGGAGCGAACGGTTCTTGCGCAGATTTGTACGATTTTCTATTTCCTTTTCTTCCTGGCCATGCCGTTTTGGTCGACCATGGATAAAACCAAGCCGGTTCCGGAGCGGGTGACCATGAACGGCGGTATGGGTTTCTTTAAAAGTGTCGCCACGCTCGTGATCATTGGTGCGTTGACGGTTATTCCCCTGCAGGTCGTGGGTGCAGAGTCAGCTTATGACTGTGGCACCATTCCCTGTGATGACATAACCACCGATCCGAGCAACCAACCATCGCTTCAGCGTGGCGCCTCGGTATATATGAATTACTGCATGGGTTGCCATTCACTGCAGTATTCACGTTACAACCGGGTCGCCCGGGACCTCGGGATCCCCGTGGATCTTTATCAGGCAAACCTCATGTTTGACCCGACGATTAAGATCGGATCGCTCATGGATAATGCCATGGATAAAGCGAACGCTAAGGTTTGGTTCGGGGCTACGCCGCCCGATTTGACTCTGGTATCCCGTGCGCGCCAACCTGAGTGGCTGTACACCTACCTGCGAACTTTTTACCGGGATGACACTCGTCCCTATGGCGTTAATAACAAAGTCTTCCCCAAGGTAGGTATGCCCCACGTCCTGATGGAATTGCAGGGCATGCCGGAATGTGTCGCTGGTCCTGCTCACGGGGACGTTGACCATGCTGACGAGGGGGCGTGTGGCGGATTAGAGATCGCTACCGCGGGCGCGATGACCCCGGAGGAATACGACGCTGCGATTTACGATCTCGTGAATTTTCTGGCGTATACTGCCGAGCCTATGAAGCTCGAGCGCCAGCGTATCGGCGTGCGCGTCATGCTGTTTCTAGCGATCTTTTTCGTGTTTGCGTGGTTGTTGAGTCGAGAATACTGGAAGGATGTGCACTGAGCCGGGGGCGGCACCACTCATTGCGCGTTGCAGTGACTAAAAATGAGGGCTCAAAAGAGCGAGAATGACCATGACAGATGATGCTTCAGCCATCGTATCAAAGCGCTCATCAATGACGCTTTTTTCTGATAACACCAGTCACTACAGCCATAGGGTCAGAATAGTACTTGCAGAGAAAGGCGTGACGGTCGATCTTGTAGAGTCTGAATCCGGGGCAGCTCCAGCCGAGCTCGCAGACGTCAATCCCTATAACAGTATGCCAACGCTGCTGGACAGAGAGCTTGTGCTCTATGAGTCCAAGGTCATGATGGAATATCTGGATGAGCGTTTCCCGCATCCCCCTCTTTTGCCGGTTTATCCGGTCGCTAGGGCAGAGAGTCGCCTGCTGATGTATCGAATCGAGCGAGATTGGTGTTCCCTGGTCGATGCCATTCAGTCATCGCGGTCTGACAATGTGGTTTCCAAGTCGGCCAAGGAGTTGCGCGAAGGTTTGTTGGCGATTGCTCCGATCTTCGTCGAGAAGCCGTTCTTTATGAGCGATGAATTTACTCTGGTCGACTGTTGCATTGCCCCAATTCTTTGGCGCCTTCCCACCCTTGGCGTGGACATCCGGCCCAGTAAGCAGTCCAAACCGCTCATGGCTTATATGGACCGGCTGTTCAAGCGGGAATCGTTTATCGAAAGCCTCTCTGTACAAGAGCAAGAGATGCGCGGCTAATCGCGTCCCGGCGCAGTGACTCCAAGCAGGCCATACATTGTCAGAGCAATCTACGAGTGGATTGTAGATAACGACTGCACGCCTCATTTACTCGTAGATGCGACCGTTCCGTATGTGGTTGTGCCCGAGAGCTACGTCAAGGACGGTCAAATTGTTCTGAATATTTCGCCCTCTGCTGTAGTCGGCCTGCAGATGGACAACGAGCGGATCAGCTTTAACGGCCGCTTTGGTGGTCAGCCCCGAGATATCGACGTACCGGTTTCAGCGGTGCTTGGTATTTATGCGCGAGAAAATGGACAGGGAATGGTTTTTGACGCGGCGACAACGCCCGATCCCGAGCCCCCCGAGTCCGATCCTCCCAGCCCGTCAAGCGCCAAGCGGCCGGCACTCAAGATTGTTAAATAAGCTCAAACAGTTGTACGACCCGTTTGACGCCCTTAACCCCTGCCGCCTCAGCCGCCACCCGCTTGGCTTCTTCAGGGGTGATGAGGCCCATCAAGTAGACCACGCTGTTCTCGGTGACCACCTTCACCCTCAGCGAAGGGGTATCTGAGTCGAAGAGCAGCACGGATTTGACCTGTGCCGTTATCCACACATCACCGGCTTCGGTTTTGACATCAGAGGGGCGCCCGATTTCCATTTCATTGTAAATCCGTCGAACCCCGGGGATTTCTTTTACAACGGCGGAGGCCTGATCTTTTAGCGCCTGATTAGCAACTTCACCCGCGATCAGGACATAACCGTTGAACGAGACCACCAGAAAATCCGCCTCATCGAAGGCGTCGTTAGCGGCATGGATATTAACCACGGCCTTTGTTTCGATGCTTTCGTCCTCTACCTGTTGCGAAAAACTTCGTTCGCCAGGGTCTTCTTCGATTGAGTCGGATTCAAAGGTCGCCATTATAGAACCGCAGCCGCTCAGTGCGAAGGCCGAGAAGATTAATAGGGTAGCGCTCAAAAAGTTGTTCAAAGGGTTTCCTCCATTGGGCCGAACATGGCGAGTTCGATGAGATCGGCAAGACAAATAGCGGCGCTATGCGCCATGCTCAGGGATACTTTTGGGTCATCACTGTCAAACGATAAGTAAATATCAGGCCCCTCGGCGCCGAGCCAACATGTTTTGATGGAGCGCCTATGGGTCGCGTTGGCTATTATTTCTGCATCGGTGACATCGAGGTCACAGGCAAAAATAATGGCCATATCCCCGGGTTGCCCTAGAACGGTAAGTTGCTGGGCGAGCCAGTTAACGCTGCCTTCCTTGGGGGTCGAAAAGCGGCTAATCAACTCTATTGTTGGCAGCGCGGGTCGCTCATGGGCCAGCCCATTGCGCAGTAACTCAGAAAGTAAGGTTGCGGGTGCAGCGTCGAGGCCCAAGCCGCAGATGATCAGTTTGCTTTCATTAAAAATTGTGGCGGCTGCAGCTTCAGCCGCCACAGACGTCGCAGCCACGACCGCGTCCACCGAGACGCTAATCTGCTCGATGTGGTTTTGATAAAAACTGGCAACTCGGTCGAAGTTAGTCATGACGGGAGTATAACGTTGAACCCTCCGGTCCCGCATCAGAAAGCGTTGACGAACCAATCGGGATCGGTGTCAGCGATGGCTGATGAATAGGCGATGACATCGAAGCGGCAGGGCATATCCCGGTAACAAGGGTTTTGCTGCAAAAACATCAGGGCTGTCCGACGAATTCTCTGTTGCTTGACCGGGGTAACAGAGGCGGCGGCACCACCGTAGCGGGCGTTAGTCCGCTGGCGCACCTCAACAAAAACCAGAGTGCTGTTGTGCCGCATAACGAGATCTATTTCACCCGCGCGGGTTCGGAAATTCCCTGTGATGAGCGATAGGCCGCGGCGCTCAAGATACTGTTGAGCCGCTGACTCAGCAGCAGCTCCCGCACCGTTGGACATAGTGGTCTTAGGTCAATAACGTCGCGTTACGGTAAGGCAAGTGGCTGTAGCGAGCCACCCTCAAAAACCGCCGGAATCAATTCACGCTCGATATTGCCCGATTGGGTGGTGCTGAGAATGCCAGTATCAGCGCGCAAGAAAGTGCTGTCGGTGCTGCTGAGTTGTGACCAGTGATCTACTAACTGGACGGCGTCTTTGCCCAGCGCTTTCAGCCTAAACCCCTGTGATATTCTCGCTCCGGAGGCTAGGGCCGGTATCTCAAGGACGACAAGCTCGTTGAGATCCCGATTCTGCGAGCCTTTATCACTGTTGGCGACGGCCGATGAGGCGTATACGGGTACGTCAGCCGTGTAGTGGTAAACCAGTAAAGGTCGTAATCTTCGCGCTGTTGCCACGTCGGGTGCGAGCAAAAACACGACATCAAAGTCCTGACGTCGGCGAGGTCTCGCTTCGACCGGTGCATCGAAGGCGTCTTCAAAAGATTTTATTCTCGCCTCTGACTGGAATGCCCCAACGGCTTCGCTGATCTGCTCCGATTCACTCGGTTCAGCTTGCACAATAAGTTTTTCAACGAGAGTGCCCCCGAGTTCCCGCCAGCGTTGGCTGAGGGCCGCCTCCATTCTGCCACCCCAGTCGGAGCTAGGCTGGATAATCAGGGCTCTTCGCTGCCCATTGCCGAAAGCGATTTGCGCAAGCTGTCTTGCTTCGTCTTCCGGGGCCAGGCTGAGTGAAATCCAATTGCCGGGCCCGCGCTGGGTAGAGGACTCAGGTCGATTAAGGGCAATGACAGGTAGCGATCGATTGGGCGCGTCGCGCAATAGTGCGGCGTCAGTTTTGGTTAATGGGCCGATCACAATATCCGCCTGGCGGACTTCGGCATCCCGGTAAGCGGTCAGAGTATCCGCGTAGCCTTCGGTGTCCACCGCAAAGAGCTGGGGTCGATCCCTGGGGTCTGGGTAAGTCTCAAAGAATGCTTCCAGAACACCGTCATACACTGCTGTCCCCGCGGCCTCAAGCCGGCCACTTAAGGGTAATAGCACGGCAATCCGCTGCGGTTGCGGGGTCGTGAGCCAGGCGCGCAAATTTGCCGGTGGATCGCTTGCGGCGGGGTGTTCCGGGTGCTTGTCGAGCCAGTTGCCCACAGCGGCTTTGCCGTCACGGTAAGCCAGATTCAGCTCCAACCACTCACGCCACTCGGTATCGCCCGGTGAGGCCGAGGCACGGCGCAACGCCTGATCATCAACGTGTAGCAAGCTGGCCCAGAGTACGCTGCTATCCGGGTTGGGCATGCCCTGTCCCCGCACCCTATGTTGATAAATAAGTTGACTTGCTTGTAGCCACTGGCCCGTGAGGGCTCGCCGACGAATCTGCTCATTGACCACTACCGGGTGGTCAGACCCCAGCACGGTGGCAGCGGTATCAAGCTGTGTATCGGCTTCTGTTAGGCGTCCATCGAGCCACGCCAGATGGGAATTGATGATTGCTGCGGTGCCTGGGTCAAGCGGCTGCTCGAGAGAAAGCGTCATGGTTAGACTCGACGCCGCCAGCGGTCCTTCAAGCAGGGCGATCTGTTTAATGCGATTAATAAGCACCATATCGAGATCGTTGTAGTCTTGGGCTGCGTCGGGTAGCGCAACACCGCCGATGCTAGCGGTGTTGGAGGCTGCTGGCCGTTGACCTCCCCCGGTGCCACAGCCAGCGAGGGTTAGGACCACGGCAGCCGCGGCTAGCCAATAAAAGCCCCTCAACACACTCTGCAAAGAGGCAAAAAAGAGGGGGCGAGCCGGAGCAGTATTTGCGATCATGAGCGCAGTATAAAACGGAGTTCTGTTCTTGGAAGCGGGTTTGTACATTGTACCGACGCCAATCGGCAATCTGTCGGATATCTCACTGAGAGCCATCGAAGTTCTCAAGCACGCGGACCTTATTGCCGCCGAGGACACTCGCCACAGCCAGAACCTGCTGTCGCATCTGGGCGTGACGACGCCGACGATAGCCTATCACGAACACTCGAAGGAGACGGTCGCCGAAAAGCTGTTGGAGCACTTGGCGCAGGGACAGCGAATTGCGCTTATTAGTGACGCTGGGACGCCTTTGGTATCTGATCCGGGTTATCACTTGGTGCGGGACGTGCAGGCAGCAGGACTACCGGTGATCCCGCTTCCCGGTGCCTGCTCGGTGATTACAGCGCTGAGCGCTTCCGGCTTGCCGACGGATCGCTTTTATTTCGAAGGTTTTCTCCCCGCGAAGCAAAGCCAGCGTCGCCGTCGTTTAGAAGCCCTTGCCAATCAAGAGGGCACGCTTATCTTTTTGGAGGCGCCTCATCGCATTGTCGCGACGTTGGAGGACATGGTCGCGGTCTTGGATGTCGGTCGTGAAGCCGTGCTTGCAAGGGAGTTAACGAAAACCTTTGAAACGATCAGTCGGCAACCTCTTGAAGATTTATCGCAATGGGTTGCCGACGACCCCAATCAGCAGCGGGGGGAGTTGGTGCTGATGTTGGGGCCGGCGCTCACCCCGCCAGCACAGGTTCTTGACGCTTCAGTCCGGCGGATCCTGACGTTGTTGGCGGCTGAATTGCCCCCACGCAAGGCTGCTGCGCTGACCGCTGAGATCACCGGCGTGAAGGCACGCGAGCTTTATGAGGCTTTGGTGGCCCAAAAGCAGGATGAGCAGGGATATACCTGAGCCTCCGGATTGGGTAGAGTCGAGGCTGAGTCGATTAGGCGATCGCTGCCGGTTCAGCCAGCAGAGGAAAGTCCGGGCTCCCGAGATCAGAGTGCCAGGTAACACCTGGGGGGCGCGAGCCTACGGAAAGTGCAGCAGAAAGGAAACCGCCCGAGCGTTTGCTTGGGTAAGGGTGAAAAGGTGCGGTAAGAGCGCACCGCGCGGCTGGCAACAGGCGTGGCGATGGTAAACCCCACTCGGAGCAAGACCAAATAGGGATCCTCGTGCCGTGATCTCCGGCGGATCCGGGTAGGTCGCTTCAGGCGGATGGTGACATCCGTCGCAGATGAATGGTCGTCCACGACAGAACCCGGCTTATCGATCGACTCATTTTATGCCCCCCGTCTCGGGGGGCTTCCCTTTGCCCCACCCCTCCCGGCGCTTAAAATAAATTCGAATATAAAAATTAACTTATATACTTTATATATATAAATATTAAAGTGGCACTTACTAGGGCGTCCTTAAAAAGCTGTTTCGAGATGAGATTTTGATGGCATAAACCTCCATGTCTCAAGCCTGCCGGTGTCCATTTACCTTGCTCTAAGCACCTGAAATTCCAAGATTTTTTATTCGGTCACGTTGACTGACCCCGCATCGCGCCCGTATAGTGGTAGAAAGTGGCGTAAAGTGGGTTTTTGCGTCTTTTCGTGGAATTTTTCGGCGGAGAGTGGGGAGCGCAGCGTGTTTCGTGGGGTCCAGCACATCAACATGGATGCTAAGGGTCGGCTTGCTGTGCCAGCCCGGCAGCGGGAGTCATTGCTCTCGCAGTGCAATGGGCAGGTCGTTATCACCATCGACACGCAGGCATCCTGCCTGGTGGTTTATCCGCTGCCCGAGTGGGAGCGAATTGAGGCCGACATTCAAGGGCTGCCGGCGTTAAATCCGGCCGTGAAGCGGTTCCAGAGATTGGTGCTTGGCTATGCCACAGAGCTGGAGCTTGATGGCAGTGGACGCGTGCTGTTGCCCCAGTCTCTCCGGGACTACGCCAACTTGGAGAAAAAGCTCGTGTTGGTGGGGCAGGGGAACAAATTGGAGCTGTGGTCCGAGGAGCAGTGGCTCGCAGAGCGTGATGCTGCCCTAGCGGCCGATACGGGTGAAGTCCCAGCAGAACTGATGTCTTTGACCCTCTGATGGCTACAAGTCATCAGGCGGTTCTTTTAGAGGAGGCTGTTGACGCACTGATGGCGGCAACAACAGAACTGGAAGCGCGGGTTTTTGTGGACGGCACTTTTGGTCGAGGGGGACACTCCGCCCGGATTCTTGAGGAGCTCAGCACCAAGGACAAGCTAGTCGCCTTTGATAAAGATCCGGAAGCGGCCGCGGTAGCGCAACAATTTATTGATTCAGACGCGCGCTTCACCTTTTTGCCAGGGAGCTTTGCCGAGCTCGAACGCGCTGGCTCAGGTTTGACAGGGGTCTTGCTGGATCTCGGGGTTTCCAGCCCCCAACTCGACAATCGTGAAAGAGGCTTCAGCTTCCAGTCCGATGGGCCGCTCGACATGCGCATGGATACGCGGCATGGCCTGACCGCGGCAGACTTTGTTAATTCCGCCTCCCAGCAAGAAATGACGGCGGTATTTCGCGAATTAGGGGAGGAGCGCTACGCCAAGCGAATCGCCTCAGCGATTGCCTCGGCGCGCGAGGCAGAGCCCTTCGCATCAACAACACAGCTGGCGAATGTGGTCACCGCCGCAAACCCCTCATGGGAGAAGCACAAGCATCCCGCGACGCGCGTGTTTCAAGCGATAAGAATCCATGTCAACCAAGAGTTAGTGGATCTCGAAAAGCTGTTGGCGAAAGTCATTGATTTGCTTGTGATCGGGGGTCGCCTGGTGGTGATCAGCTTTCATTCCCTAGAGGATCGGATCGTCAAGCAGTTCATGCGCAACGAGGCGCGAGGCAAACAGCTGCCCCGGGGGCTTCCAGTTAGAGATACCGAGAGAGGTCAGAGGCTTCGCTTGGTGGGGAAGCCGGTGCGTGCCAGTGACGCTGAGCTTGCGCTAAACCCACGTGCCCGCTCGGCGATTATGCGAGTAGCGGAGCGAATTGCATGACCTCGAGGTCTGTTATTGCCGGTCTAGTTGTTGCGATCGTGGCTTCTGCGCTCGGGGTGGTTTATTCATCGCATGTGGTGAGAGAGCTCTACTCCCGGCAACAGCTGGTTGAATACGGTCAGTGGGAGCTACAGGAGGATTACAGCCGGCTCTTATTGGAGCAAAGCACGCTGGCGAGTCCGCATCGCGTTATCAGCATTGCGCACGAAGACCTTGCCATGGGCCCTCCGGCGCTGTCCGCGGAGCGTGTTGTGCATGGGCTTGGCGGGGGGTTGCGGTGAGCCGCGGGCGAGCAAAAGCCACCTCCCCGACGCTGTGGCGACTGGCAGTAGTCGTGCTCTGTCTACTGACTTTATTTGGCATGCTGATTTCACGGCTGGTCATTCTGCAGGTGGTTGATCAGGACAGAGGCGCACGATTTCTCCAACAACAGGGAGCGATGCGGGCGATCAGGACCTCAG
>Ga0255780_10001014_pt1 | contig 26512 bp, 24 predicted proteins | sample 071ome_32_FD_179978 | JGI IMG/M metagenome (GOLD analysis project Ga0255780, IMG submission 179978) | Coastal salt marsh microbial communities from the Groves Creek Marsh, Skidaway Island, Georgia - 071405AT metaG (version 2) | ecosystem: Environmental > Aquatic > Marine > Intertidal zone >... | reverse complement strand
TCATAGATATTATGGGCGCACGTGTGCTTGCTGTGCTTGGTGATAGCATAACGACTGACCATATTTCCCCGGCGTCTTCAATAAATAGCAATAGTCCAGCCGGAGAGTTTTTGATTAGCCACCAAGTCCGCCCGCAGGACTTCAATAGTTTTGGAGCACGCCGCGGAAACCACCACATCATGATGCGTGGCACTTTTGGGAATAGCCAAATCAGAAATGAACTAGTTCCAGGCACCCAGGGAGGTCTAACTCGACACCAACCCTCAGAGACAGTGATCCCAATATTTGAAGCCGCAATGAAGTATAAGAACGATGGGGTACCTCTTATTATAGTTGCTGGCAAAGAATACGGCACTGGGTCGAGCCGTGACTGGGCAGCAAAAGGGGTCCGTTTGCTTGGGGTGAAAGCTGTAATTGCTGAAAGTTTCGAGCGTATTCATCGCTCAAACCTTATTGGGATGGGCGTTCTACCATTAGAATTCAAGGATGGTCAGAGTCGAAAGTCTTTGAATTTAAATGGAGATGAAACTTTCGATATTATGGGAATCGGTGATGAAATTCGGCCTCAAATGGATTTGAATTGCACCATTACTTTTGGCAACAGATCTCAAAAAGACATACGTCTGTTGTGTAGAATAGATACCAAGGATGAAGTTGAGCAAATTAAGAACGGCGGCATTCTGCAGCTAGTACTTAGGAGATTTTTGGAAGCTCAGTAATCTTAAATTTTTTATTTTTTAAAAATTAAGCCCTCCCTTCGAGTTTCACCGAAGACAGGGCTTAAAGCTAATAATGTGACTTAGCAGCTCAGGAGTTTAACCACCCTCCATCAACATCCACTGTCACGCCCGTCATAAAATCATTCTGGACAACTAGCATAATTGCTTGCGCTACTTCCTCTGCAGTACCTGCACGTGGAATAAGGTTGGCCTTGGTAGCGTTGGACGTCATTTCTTTGCGCTTCACCTCGTCGGGTCCAAACATTGGTGTATCAATTACACCAGGAGAGACCACATTCAGGCGCTTTGGAACAATTTCCTTTGCAACACACCTGGCCAGAGCTTCAACAGCTCCACCAGCAGACGAAATCGCAACTTGGCCTGGTCGAGCTTTTCTTGCTGGCGCGCCTGAAACCAAAACAGCACAACCGTCACTTTTAAGGTGACTTACACCGTGTCGAAGAACGTTTGCATATCCCCAAACTTTGGCAAAAGAGTTTTGATACGCATCAAGATCCATCTCCATGAAAGGACCTGCTGCGCGCGGGCCTCCAGTGGCAGCGGAAATAAGCACATCGTAGGGACCCGCAGCGGAGCAGACCGCTGCAACTGCATCCCGATCCTGCACATCGCAAGACGCTGTGGTAACACCTTCAGGAAGATTAGTTGCTTTTGAAGGGTCACGACTAACTGCAACAACGGTGGCGCCAGCGTCAGCCAGCATCCGCGTTGTAGCAAGTCCGATACCGGATGTACCACCGAACACAATTGCCTTTTTACCTTTGAGATCCATAAAAAAAGTCCTTTTTTGATTTTATGTGCAAGCGACGGCGTAAATGTCTTTCACGTCGCCAGGTATTGAAATTTCCGACCAGGAATTGCCGCCATCAAGAGTGGCAAAAACTTCCCCATTATATCGAGCGCCCACAGCCACCAGATCAGGGTTCGATTTGGAAAGGCCGATGGACATTATTGTTCCATGCACCTGCACCTTATCAAAGCGGCTCCATGTTTCTCCAGCATCTATACTTTTATAGACACCCCCATCGTGACTTGCCGCAGAAACTGATAATGCTGCAAACATTGTATTTGGATCGTGAGGACTGGATTTAATATCTCGTCCATAGGTTGTCGGAGAGAAACGACCAACTTCCATATCGCTCCAAGTTTTCCCTTCGTTCTCACTGGTGAACAGCCCCATTCGAAGAGCTACAACAGGCTTGTCGGGCTTAGCTAGTGCGATAGCCACCGCATGGCAATCAAGCATACCTTCCGCCTTAGTTTCCTTTTGCACAATTGAGCTTTCTAAATGAGGAAGCTTAGACAACTCTTCCAAGTGGTCGCCCGTGTCAGTCCAACTCTGGCCACCATCAGTTGTGTGCATAGTGCCTGCTATTTCAAGGGCAGCAAAAATCTCATTCGGTTTACCGGGTCTCTGAACCATCCGCATCACACGGGGCGGGAAAGGACCAGAGCATCGCTGCTTGATCGGTGGTGTAGGCAGTTTCGTCCAAGACGCTCCGCGGTCCTCGGAGCGATATACGTCTATTGGAGCTCCACCTGCGTAAATAATGTCTGGCTGACCTTCAATAGCTAAGACGCTCCATATTTGCTTATCGGCATCTGGAAAATCAGTCTTCTGGAAACTATCGCCCCCATCAGTGCTTCGAAACACACCATTTGTTGTACCCGCAAAAATTGTGGCAGGATCGTCTGGATGCACATAAATCGTATGCGTTTCATGCTCACCAAAGACATGCTCCCAATCACCACCTGAAGCTTTGCGGCGAAAAACACCCACAGAGCCAGTAGCATCCGGCCTTCCAACATAGCCCGCAATACCGGCAAAAATATATTGGTCCGACATAAGCTTCCTCCAACTAAAAAAATAGATAATTTTGATTTCACTTAATTGGTAAAATTTTGGGGACCTCTGATTCCCCAAGAGGAATCCCTAAAATATTATTTAAGCCTGCCTTTGCTCATCAGGAAAGCAAAATCAAAGCAGCAGTGTGAATTTTAATGCTTAACATCCAGGTTTTTGGCTAATGCACAAACCTAGCCCAGCGCAGATCATTAAAAATCAAGAAAAGTCGGCTTGACGCAAAAGTGCCTGCTCTCGAGCAGTGGACCCTACAAACGCTCTTATTTCATTTTTTTAAACTATCGCCAAGGTTAAAGCGGCTTCATACGCCCTTTATTGCGGTCCTCCAAAATAGGACGCACCCACTTTCCGAAGCGCTCCGCCTCTTCATCATGATAATAACCTGACAGGCAAAAAGAATGACAACCAATGTCAATGTAGTCCTGAAGAGTATCCGCGCATTGCTCAGGGGTGCCAACTATTACAATGCCTGCACCTGGTCGGGCCTGGGTAAGCCCCGTCCACATATGTTTACCCATTTTCTTTCCGTACTCAGCATGGAGTTGGCGGACACGCTGGTTAGCAACTGAATTACCATACATAACCCGCACTTCTTCTTTGAAAGCATCAGTCACATTTCGAATTAGGCCTTCAGCAACCTCCCAGGCCTCCGCCTCCGTCTCTCTACAAATGATTTGCAAACGCATGCCAAAACCAATTTTGTTTTCTCTCCCATGTTTTGCAGCGCGTTTACGAATATCGATCATATTTTCTGAAATCCGCTCGACTGTATCCCCCCAAAATAAATGGACGTCAGAGTGCTTAGCCGATAATTCCGAAGCTTCTTCGGAACCTCCTCCGAGATAGAACTTGGGATGTGGGTCTTGAAAAATGGGGGCGCCAATATGTGCCTGATTTATCTGATAATGCTTTCCTTGGTAACTGATTTTGTTGTTAGCTCCAGCCGCCCACAGCGCCTTGCAAATCTCCACTTCTTCTTGCATTGCGGCGTAACGGTCATCCTTCGGAAGGTTGACCCCTTCTGCCACATTTTCCATTTCATTTTGACCCGCGATAAGGTTGATACAAATTCTCCCTTTGCTCATTTGGTCAAAGGTCGCGATCATTTTTGCCAGTAAAACAGGGTTAATGTACGAAGGCCTTGCTGCAATCAGTGTCTTAATGGATTTTGTCTTGGCTATTAGGAAAGCACTCGACATCCATGCATCCCAGCAAGAGGCATTTACAGGCAATAAAATGTATTCAAAACCATTATTTTCCGCTGCAACAATAACGCGCTCAAACATGTCAGAAGATGGAGCTCGCTGCTGAGGCTCGTTATAATCTAATGTGTCACCCCTAGTCGGGACGAACCACCCAAATTCTAGGTCCTTCATCTGACTACTCATTATCTTTCCCCCAATATCTTATGAGGACGCATTTCAGGAGGTCTTTCCGACATCAAGAACAGGATCTGGTAGCCTGCAATCAAAGGCCGACCTGAAAATCGATGCCCAGCAAATATACAGCTTTCATTTCATATTAAGCCACGAATAGAATTTTCTGATAAGTCTTAGATGAACTACTTACTCATCGAATTTGAAGTACTCTTCGTATCGACCTTTTGACTCGTCAAGATGCTGACAATATTGCCACATACCACCGTTATAATTTCCATCTTCTCGACGATTTTCTTCGCCCTCAAAATTATAATAACCCGGCGTGCACTCACGATTACGGCTGGTTGTACCTCGGTATTTGATTACTTCGCCCACCCACCAGCTCTCTGTTTCCGGCTTCGCATCAATCGTCCGATAACCGTTTTCCCGCGTGTGCCTAATACATTCTGCAATGTGAAAGCCCTGAGTCTGGAGCATGAAAGTCACATTAAACTGAAAACTGGCTTGATATCCCCCCATGATAAATAAGTTAGGATATCCCGCTGAATGAATGCCAAAAACTGTGCGCATGCCATTCTTATACTTGTCGTTTAATTCTAATTCCTTCTCTCCACGTATATCGTTGTAAATCCCAGTTACCTGCACCTCAAATCCAGTAGCGTAAATCAAAAGATCTAACGGATATTCTTGTCCCTCAAAAATGACCCCGTCTTCATAGATCTCAGTAATTCCCTTGCCATCTGTATCTACAAGATGCACGGAGGGAATATTGAATGCTGGCAGATAATCATCGTCATAAGTGGGGCGCTTGCAGCGGTGCATGTACCACGGCTTTAGAGCCTCAGCTGTCTTTTTATCTTGCACAATTTCGTCTACCCGACGATGTATGCGCATCTGGTGCTCAATGTTATGATTTTCATAACGCTGCGTGCGAAGCTCGCGCGGCATCGCCTCAATTTCTTTTCGCTTTTCAGGATCTGGCTTGGTACCTAGCACATGTCGATCCAACCTCTCCTTTTGCCATCCTGGCTTGAGACTTGCTGCCCATTCAGGATCCGTAGGTATATCATCTCGGATATCAATTGCTGATGGAGTTCTTTGAAAAACGAAAAGCTCTTTTGCAGCTTTACCGAGGTGCGGGATAAGTTGAACTGCTGTTGCACCAGTACCAATGATCCCAACCCGTTTATTTTTTAAGTTTTCCAGGTTTTGGCCACAATATTCGTAGTCAAAGCGAGAAGAGTGGAAAGAATGGCCCTTAAATCGCTCCATGCCTTTAATTTTTGTCAGCTTTGGTTTAGCTAAAGTACCATTTGCCACGATCACAAAATTTGCGGTGAGCTTATCACCTCGATCAGTTTGCAGACGCCATATCTTTTCCTTTTCATCCCAATGCGTCTGCGTAACCGTGGTCTGAAATATTGCCAGATCATATAGGTCATACTTGCGGGCAATAGCTTGGCAATGTGCAAAAATTTCAGGACCCTTTGCAAAGAAGCTCTTCGGCACGTAACCCAATTCATCAAGAAGCGGAAGGTAATCGTAAGAAGACACATCGCATGCAGCCCCCGGATATCGATTCCAATACCAAGTTCCGCCGACATCTGAGCCCTTTTCGACTATGCGAATACTTTCAACACCTCGCTCTCTGAGCCTAGCTGCAGTCAAAAGTGCAGAAAATCCACCGCCGATGAACAGGCATTCCACATGATCCTCTATTGGGGCGCGTTCAATTGCACTTGCAGCCCATGGGTCTGTCTCATACTTGGCAAGATCACCAGTTAGATCTGAGGTATACTGGCTCATGCCACTAGGGCGATAATTGAGACGCTTATCACGCTCCTCAGCAAATTTTGCTTTTATCTGGTCATAGAAAGCTTGTGGTTTTTCTGTGGCAACTGTCGGGTCAAAAGCTGCACGTCTGGCCATTTTGTTTGGGTCGTTTACGCGACCCGGCTTCACATCCACGTTCGCTTTTTCCATTATTTACCTTCCTGACAACAGAGATAATTCATTAACTGGGACTAAGTCTGCAGATTAATAATTGTTGTATCAACCCGGTTAAACGTGTTTCGCTCCCAGCAAACCAAGTTCTGTTGCCTTAATTTGAAGGGCTAAAAACTTCGAATTGATACGTACCTGAGCCAAACCTCCTGCTATGAACCAAAGACCTTCTTGGGGTGTCCGGCGGAACATATTATTCAACTCGCCATCTTCCCCCAGACCCCAGACCTGGCCAATTTTCTCAACCATCTCTTCGCCAAGTGCCCGACGCACCAATTCCTCTTGTGGATAGTAGCCGGTAGCAAGAACGATCAGATCCGCAGGAACAATGGAGCCATCTTTCAAAAGCGCCCCATTCTCGACGAATTTCTCGATTTTACCATAATCTAAGAGGCCAATTTCCCCTTTAATCATCAGCGCAGAGCTTCCCGCGTCCAGGTTATACCCCCCTCCACGACGGAAATACTTCATCTGATGACCTGTTTCATCTTCGCCTACATCAAACTTGAAGCCTATGCCCTTCAGACCCTCGATCATTTCCCTGTCCAACTCCAGCATACGCTGAGTGACTTGCTTATAAGCCTCGACCATCAGGGTAGGTGTTGCCGAAGCTACGATGAGGTCACAATCTTCCAGTGGAGGGCCTTCATCAAAAATTGACTCGTTTAACCGAGCACTCGGGTCAATAGATACGACGGTAGTGGAACCCCGTTGGATCAAAGTGGTTTTGACATCAAAGCTATGTAAGTCGAGAGCAATATCATTCGCACTGGATCCTGTACCCAGAATAAGAGCACGCTTACCTGTCCACGGCGCACCACTATCAAAGCCTTCAGAATGAATAACCTCTCCTTTGAAACTTTCCAGGCCTGGTAGATCAGGGATCAACGGATAGCTGCTAACACCATTAGCAAATACCAAGTGACGAGGTCGCAGAATATGTTCAGTTCCATCACCACACCTCAACTTAGCAATCCATCTCCTCTCGGCAGCACTCCATTCACCGGCAACAAATTCTGTATCTGTCCAACAGTTAATTTCCATTGCCTCAGCATAAAATTCAAACCAAAGGCCAAGCATGTCTTTTGGAATATATTTGGGCCAAGTTGGAGGAAACTCCATGTAGGGCAAATGGTTAAGATGAATTGAGTTATGCAACGCAAGCGAGTGGTACCGTTTTCGCCAGCTATCTCCAATCCGTGGCCAATTTTCAACGACAAGATTATCAATCCCAAGTTGATTCAATCGGGCGGCTATAGAGAGGCCAGCCTGAGCTCCGCCAATAACAAGCACTGTAGGGTCACGGTCATCGTATATCACAGCCTTTCGACGAGCATCTTCCCAATTATCACCACCAAAATTGCGCGAATATGCTGCTCCAGTAGGCCTATTTTTGCCTATCTTCTCGGCGTGTCCATCTATCTCCTGAAGTGTCGTTGAGACATGCCATGCAAGCAACTCACCATTTTTTGCTTCAGTTAAACGAACAATTCCGGCCCCTTTACCAATGGAAAGAGAAAATTCAAATATCGCTTCAATGCAGTCTTTGCCAACGCGTCTGACTTCTCTCGGAGGCTTTCGGGCCTCTGGAATATTCAAGCTATGGGCGCCAACATTAAGTTGTCGTTTGGTCATTTCCGATGAGACGGCGGCTCTTCCTTCGAAAGCAGAAAGGTCCCATGTAAAGGCCAGTACATCTCGCCAATGGCAATCTTCGTGAAAAAGCCTGCCAACTTCTTCAGGGTTCCTTGACTTTAATGCAAATTCAAAACTCCTAAGCCACTGGCAAACAGCTTCCCTTGTCGCAACAGCCGAGTGATTACCTTGAAATTTTTTATCTTGAAAGTTCATTTGAAATTTACTCCTGCATGCCATTAAAAGCGACGATACTTCCTCATTTAAGCACTGAGAAGATTTCAGAGCAGCCGCACTCAAAAGCAGGAAGCTAATGCTAAAGCTCGACTTTATGGCCAGCTTTACCCATGGGGACTAGCACTATCATGGATGGCTGGGAATTATGCACGTAGGCTTAAGAAGATTTGCTAGATTCTGATTCCGGTTAAATTATTGTTGTTTCAGCAACCATGTGGGATCTATTGACAATTTTTAAAAAATTTTAATCAAAATTGTTTAGAAATGAGCTCTATCATAGGAAAATACAAATGACTGAATCCATCATAGAGAAAACATTTAAAGATCCTGACGTAAATATTATCGACAATATGCGAATTGCATACAAAGAAAGTAATGTCAGTATATCAAAACAATTTTTAGATATTATAAAACTTCAATTTTCTTTTAACAAAATATCTCCAGCAGAATATTTTTATTATCAATTGTATAAATTACCGGATGCAGAAAAAAACAAATTTTTAGGGAAAATGTCACAGGATAAATTATTTTTATACTGCACCTCTTTGCATTGGTTATTCTTAGCTCACGACAAGCTGGTATTTTACGCGGCGATGAAAGGGTTGGGATTTCCTATCCCTAACACACAAGCTGTGTTTCATCAGAACCGAGCTTTCGGCACAGCAGAACTGTGCACCGATGCTGCCTCTTTGAAAACATTTCTTCTTGAGAAAGCTCAATACCCTCTTTTTGGAAAACCCATATCTGGAATGTGGAGTGTTGGGGTTTCAAAAATAGATGGATTAACTCCAGAGAAACAAATACGACTGCACGATGGACAGATTATTTCCTGTGATAAATTCATAGAAGAAATCAGCCACTTTTATGACTCGGGGTATCTCTTTCAAGACACCCTTAAGCCTCACTCTCAGGTTGCAAAAATCTGTGGAGATCGAATTGCAACAATTAGGTTTATTGTTGCTTTAAAAAATAATGGGCCTGAAATTCTTCATTCCATCTGGAAAATCCCAGCAGGAGGCAATCTTGCTGACAATTTCTGGCGCGAAGGCAACTTATTAGCGTCTATAAATACCGAAGACGGTAAAATTGAAAGGGCAGTCAGGGGCTTTGGGTCAGATCAAGACTTGCTAGAGCAGCACCCAGATACCGGAGCGCGATTAACAGGAGAAAAACTCAGCCTCTGGTCAGAAGCAAAATCCTTGTGCCTTGAAGCTGCTGCCACCATACCTGGGTTGAAATTACAAGCTTGGGACATAGCGCTATGCTCAGAGGGAGCAGCTCTGCTTGAATTAAATGTTGGCGGCGATTTCAACCTTCCCCAAATTGCGAATGGGAAAGGCCTTTGGGACAGTGAGTTTAAAAGTTTCGTAGAAGACTGCAAAAACGATACCGAAAGCGGTTGGAACAGAAGAAGGAAAAGAAAAGCGGGTAACCTAATCACACGATGATCTCGTTTCAATACTACTGCATAGCAAGAAAACCCAGCTTATCGACAAGCTGCCAAGCTTACTAACGTTCGCTAGACGGCTCACATGACTTAATACTAAGAAATCGAAAAGTAGTCGTTTTTAATGGTTCAACTTTTTCTTGGAACTAAATTTACTAGTCTGACATCCGGTTAGTGAAGTCCCACGCTGTTAACCGTTCTGGAATAAGCTTAACAGCCAATTCGTCATGAGACTGACGCAACAGCATTTCTCTAAACTTAAGGGCGCTATCAGCTGTAAATTTTGCGACTAGCTTTTCCAATATTTCTTGACCATTAGCTTCTAAAATGGCTGTCCCACGTCCGCGCACACCTTTATACGGAGGACTGTTAATTGATATATCAAATGAGCAACGACCATCCCCTTTAAGCGCTCGAGCAAGAGCCGAATTTGGCCGAATAGCAGACCAAAGGGCTCCATCTGACCATAGATGCCAGATAGGTATAACCATTGGGTACCCAGACTTTCGGTTGACAGCCAAACGCATAGGAGCGCGAGTTGCATTTAAATAATCTAAAATTTCCTCAGAGCTCCAAGGGCCTTCTATCAGAATACCGCCAACTGACTTTCCCATGATATTTTTGCTCCTAGTCACCCCAGAATATTTGGTGAAATCAAGAATCTTGTCTACCAATGGCAGATAACATTTTTCCCAATAATCCAGTCTCGTCATCTTTTTGTGTAAATCGGTGGCGCTACTTCAACAACGGATTGGAGGCAGCCTATTGCGTTCGGCTGTGGCATATCCTAAACCGCGATAGTTCTTCAGCATCACGACGTTTCTCAGTCGAGTACGTTTTATGCATTATTAAGTGTGGCTTTTTTCTGAACTGGAAAATGACACGTTTTCTCTTGCATGCTCGCTTTCACTGAACCACTGTCGAATGCGAGAGGACGAAAGGATTGCTGTTATTCAGCACGCCTTCCTGCATCTTACTAGAACATAGAACACAGCGAGACGAAAATGAGCCTGTATTCCGACTATCTATCCGAAATTGAAAACCGGAAAAATCAGGGCCTACACCCAAAACCTATTGATGATGGGGCTCTTGTAGAAGAGCTCATCACTCGCATAAGAGATCAAAGTCACGCTGAACGCGAAGCTTCATTGAATTTCTTCATCTACAACACCCTGCCAGGAACCACGAGTGCAGCTGGGGTAAAAGCTAAATTTCTGGAAGAAATCATACTAGGGCAAGAAACTGTTAACGAAATTTCATCTGATTTTGCCTTCGAGTTATTATCTCACATGAAGGGCGGTCCTTCTGTGGAAGTTTTACTGAATTTAGCCCTTGGAGAAGACACTCAAATCGCGAAGAAAGCTGCCCACGTTCTGAAAACACAGGTTTTTCTCTATGAGGCAGACACAAATCGACTAAAGGCGGCATACAAATCTGGTAATGAGATAGCTGCAGACATTCTTCGGAGTTATGCCGACGCTGAATTCTTCACAAATCTTCCAGATATAGATGAAGAAATTAAAGTGGTTACATATGTTGCAGCTGAAGGGGACATCTCAACTGACCTAATGTCCCCTGGCGCGGAGGCCCACTCACGAGCTGATCGAGAGCTGCACGGCCAAAGCTTTATCTCTCGCAAGGCGCAGCAGGAAATTGAAGCCCTAAAACTGCAGCATCCCGGTAAGCGCATGATGATGATTGCCGAAAAAGGGACCATGGGCGTGGGCTCTTCTCGAATGTCAGGAGTTAATAACGTTGCGTTATGGATGGGAGAGCCAGCAAGCCCCTATGTTCCCTTCGTCAACATTGCACCAATTGTGGCCGGGACAAATGGAATATCGCCCATATTCCAAACAACCGTTGGAGTTACAGGTGGAATTGGTATCGACCTAAAGAATTGGGTTAAAAAAACTGATGAGAATGGAAAGGTAATCGTCAACAACGACGGCAACCCAATTCTCGAAGAAAAATATTCTGTCGCAACAGGAACGACGCTTACGATCAATACTAAAACTCGTAAACTCATGAATGAAGATAGTTCGGAAGAGTTAGCAGATGTTTCTAATGCTTTCTCACCACAATCTGTGGAATTCATGAAGGCAGGTGGTTCTTATGCAATTGATTTCGGTAAAAAACTTCAAATCTTTGCTGCTGATACCTTAGGTGTAGTGCCAAAATCCGTATTTGCTCCGCCAAAAGTTGTTTCTAACCAGGGTCAAGGATTAACGGCTGTTGAAAAAATATTTAATGCAAACGCAGTAGGCGTTCCTGAAGGAACCATCCTCCACGCCGGTTCTGATGCTGTAGTAAAGGTAAATATTGTTGGGTCCCAAGATACGACTGGCCCAATGACTGTCCAAGAACTGGAAGCCATGGCTGCAACGGTAATCTCTCCAGTCCTCGACGGTGCCTACCAGTCAGGCTGTCACACAGCCTCGGTTTGGGATAAAAAAGCACAGGCTAACACACCCAAACTAATGGCATTTATGAACAACTTTGGTCTTGTTACAGGGCGCGACCCTAAAGGCAAGTATCATGCGATGACCGATGTTATTCATAAAGTACTGAATGATATAACGGTTGATGACCGTTCAATCATAATCGGCGGAGATTCGCACACGCGGATGTCAAAAGGTGTAGCTTTCGGTGCTGATTCAGGAACCGTCGCTCTAGCGCTTGCCCTTGGTCAAGCGAGCATTCCAGTCCCTCAGTCAGTGAAAGTAACATTTAAAGGTAAAATGGCTGACCACATGGACTTTCGGGATGTAGTTCATGCAACCCAGGCGCAGATGCTAGCTCAATTTAACGGAGACAATGTCTTCCAAGGGCGGATCATAGAAGTCCACATTGGCACCCTTCTTGCGGACCAAGCCTTTACCTTCACGGATTGGACCGCAGAGATGAAGGCTAAGGCGTCTATCTGCATATCAAATGATGAAACGCTCATTGAGTCATTAGAGATTGCGAAAGCACGCATTCAGGTCATGATCGACAAAGGTATGGAAATACCCTCAAGAATGCTTCAGCAACTTATAGACAAGGCAAATGAGCGGATTGAAGGCATCAAATCCGGAAAACAACCTGCATTAACACCTGACGACAATGCAAAATATTTTGCTGAAGTCGTTGTAGACCTCAACGCAATAAATGAGCCAATGATCGCTGATCCGGACGTCAATAATATCGACATCGCAAAGCGATACACTCATGACACAATAAGGCCCATTTCCTATTACGAGGGCACAAAACAGGTAGATCTAGGCTTTGTTGGATCGTGCATGGTTCATAAGGGGGATATGAACATCATAGCCCAAATGTTTAGGAACATAGAAAAAGCAAACGGCAAAGTTGAGTTCAAAGCACCTCTCGTCGTTGCTCCACCAACCTACAACATCGTTGACGAACTTAAGTCCGAAGGTGATTGGGATATTCTTCAAAAGTATGCGGGTTTTGTATTTGACGACACAACCCCCAAAACTGAGGCCAGAAAAGAGTACGAAAATATCCTTTACCTGGAACGCCCAGGTTGCAACCTTTGTATGGGCAACCAAGAAAAGGCGGCGAAAGGCGATACCGTCATGGCCACCTCGACGCGTCTTTTCCAAGGCCGTGTCGTAGCGGATTCTGACGAAAAGAAAGGGGAGTCTCTATTAGCATCCACACCTGTGGTAGTCCTTTCGACAATTTTAGGACGGACCCCAAATATTGATGAATACAAATCAGCAGTGGAGGGCATAAACCTCACTAAATTTGCACCCCCGTCTGCATAGTTAAGAAAGTTAAAGGTCCAACTTTTGGTGGCGAAGATCTGACTAGAGCGCGTTTACCATAGTAAAGTCCGCTGAAATCTCTTCAGGATCGCGCCGAACTTGCTAGATTGTTCAGACACGAGCCTACCAAGTCAGAAACGCCTGAAAACGATAATCAGGAGACGCCTAGTGTCAGACCAACCAAAGGGAGAATTGACGCTCCGAACTCTAGCAATGCCTGCTGATACAAACCCAAGCGGGGACATCTTTGGCGGGTGGGTTCTATCGCAAATGGACATTGCTGCAGGCATAGCAGCAGGAGCAAAAGCTCAGGGTCGTGTCACTACTGTTGCCATTGACGCCATGAGATTTCATCGTCCAGTAAAGATTGGTGATGTTCTTTGCGTATATGCTCTGGTATCCAAAATTGGAACGACGTCAATCACGATCAATCTAGAGGCGTGGGTGCTTAGAAATCGGATTGGCGATCGAGAGAAAGTAACGGAAGGCATCTTTACTTTTGTGGCAATAGACGCGAACGGGCGACCTAGGTCAGTCAGCGGTTAAGGATTTGTAGTTTTTCAATTCCATAGTACAATAGTGTAGTTAACAATTCTGGTCGTCATGCGCATTTTTCTTATCATTTTACTGGTTTGTTCGACGCTCGGACTCTCTGGCGCCGGCTTTCTTTTATTAAACAACCGGAACTCTGCGCCAAAGGTTAAAGAGCCGCCAAAATCTTTCGTTATGGTGCCTCAAAATGACTTGCCAAAAGGCCATACAATTGGCCCAGGCGATCTAGCCTGGATGGAATGGCCGAATGCATCCGCGGCCAATTTTATTTCATCACGAATAAAAGATGAATCTTTCCTATTAAAGTTCAATGGAAGAGTAACGCTATCAGAAATATCATCAAAAACACCGATCCAGGAACGATACCTTATTTCTGCAGACAAGACAGGTGGCTTAGTGTCTTTACTCCTACAGCCAGGGAAACGTGCTTATACAATTAGTGTAAATATCGACTCTGGCGGCTCCGGCTTCATCGTCCCTGGAGATTATGTTGACATAATCTTGACCCAAAATTTACGCGATAAGCTTCCCCGGTCGAATTCCAATTCCGCACCCAGTAAATTAACAGATAAAATTTTAAATGCCGCTGCTGAAACATTACTGAACAACGTCAAGGTAATTGCCGTTGGCAGTAAAACCTATGTGGCAAGATCCTCTTCAGATACAGAGGCCACTCCAGTAGACACAATAACCCTTGAAGTAAGCCAGGAGGAAAGCGAAAAGTTAGCCCTGGCTAAGACATTAGGGTCATTGTCGATTGTTCTTCGGTCACTCATGGACAAGCCTGAAGATAAAGAATTCAATTTCGTAGCTGACACTAATGTATCCAGGGCTTTAGATAAGGTGACGGAAGAACTGCAGAAAAACATTGATGAAGCTTCGGGTTCTAATTCGCCAACCAGCGGATCATCGAAAAAGAAAACAATCAAAATATACAGTGGTCGAAACGTATTTGAAAAAAACATTTCGTTGCGATGATGTGAGGATAAAGTTGTGCACTCACTAACGAAGAAAATATCTCTTTGCATCTTCTTAGCGCTTTCCATCGCAGGATTTGGGGCGACGGGATTTGCGGATGAAAAGTCTTCAAAATTGTTTATGCCCCATCTGCCAGAGACTAAATCTGAGCGGCTTTCCATTGAAAAGGGTTCATTCGTTGATATCGAAATTGGGTCGCAGATAAAGGATGTGAGTATTGGCGATCCAAAAATTATTGGCGCTAATATCATTCAAAATGGCGCAATTAATATCTTTGGAATTGATTTTGGGTCATCGAGAATATCCATCAAAGGGAATGATGGGAAAATATTAAAGACGTTCGATGTAGACGTACGTAGACCAGTGCAGGTAGTGCAAGAAACCATTCGGTCTCTATTGCCCAACGCCGAGGTAAAAGTTGCAAGTGTTGGCGCTTCTTTGGTTTTAAGTGGCAGCGTTCCATCAGCACGCGCCAGTCTTGATGCGGAGAAAGTTGCCCGGCAGTTCGTAGATGAAGATAGCCAGATAATAAACATTCTTGAAATCAGGTCAGTTCAGCAAGTTTTATTAAAGGTACGAATTGCTGAAATGGAACGCACGGTATTGAAAAATTTAGGCGTTAGCCTTTCAGGCACTGATGGAACATTAGGACAATTGAACACTAGGTTAGGAGCCGGTAATGGAATTGCGGTCGACTCGTTTGCAGCCGTTAACGTGATCAACCCTTCCGTTGGGTTTCTAGATAACGCTCTAATCTCCGCTCTTGAAAGAGAAGGACTAGTAAAAACGCTTGCAGAGCCAGCTTTAACAGCCATTTCTGGCGAAACAGCAAATTTTCTTGCGGGTGGCGAATTACCAGTTCCATCAGGGCGAGATGCTACTGGAAATATTATAATTGAATTCAAGGCTTTCGGTGTTGCACTAAGCTTCACCCCAGTTGTGCTGTCCGACAAGCAGATAAGCCTGCGAATTAAAACAGAGGTAAGTAGGATAAACGAAGAACTAACGTTGAATTTGGTCGGGGTGACTGTCAAAGGTCTTTCGGTAAGGCGCGCAGATAGTACCGTCAATTTACCAAGTGGTGGCCAATTGATGATAGCTGGACTACTCTCAAATTCGGATAGCGCTCAAGTTGAAGGCCTACCATTTTTCCAGGACCTGCCAATTTTAGGCCCCCTTTTTAGAAGCGCTCAATTCCGAGGCAACAAGAGCGAACTCGTAGTTATCGTTGAAAGCTATTTGGTATCCCCACCTAATGACAACAAGCAACTATCAACTCCTCTGGCCCACTCCACAGAGATTAATGGGTTTGATCTATATTTTAATAGAGATCTAGATAAGAAAGTCGAAAGAAAACAGGATAGTGACGCGGCGTCTATTCGCAAGAAAGCCATTGGGGATTGATATGAATAAGATAGCTCCGCTTATAATGATTTCTCTGTTGGTGTCATGCACAAGCAATGAAAAAACGATTGAACAAAAGGCATCCCAATTCGCTCATAATATCTCCAGCCCCCTTGATGAGCGCTCTTCTTTAGGAAAAATTGAGATTTCTGAAGAAACAATTTCAGTAGACGCCAACACCACCGACGCCAATGAAGTGCTGGCACTAGTCGAAAAAAACATCAGTCAAAATAACGTAAAACATTTTTTTCTTATCGATCTGAAATCTCAAGATACCCCATCTGCAACTCGCGTCGCAGTTCTTATCCATAAGGCCCTTGAGCCCTTGAATATCAACTATGACATCAAAATCAGCACGGACAGCCGAGAGTTCAAAGAACAAAATGTCCTATTAAGTCTTCGAGCAGTCAGCATAAAACCAAGGGATTGCAGCCCGATAACGGCGAATGTCCCAGGTAGAGTTGGGGGTTACAATGAAGCTAGATTTGGTTGTGCCTTTGCTAACAATATCTCGGCAATGATGGATAACCCAAGAGATGTCATAACGCCTCGCGGCACAGCAGTAGCTATAACACCACGAACAATTAAAATTCTTAGATCCTACCTGGAAGGCGAAGCTGCAGGTGCCGATCTGCCAAAGAATGAGGCAGGTGAAGCCAGTGAAGTTTCTCCGTCCGAGTAGGCCCATTAACTATTAAAACGGTAAATTTATAGCCATGAAGACAACTCGCCTCGGATTTTACAGCACCTCAGGAGACGTTGCTTCACATTTTGATTCTATAGCTCAGTCATATACCCAATCCTGGTATTCAAAAGATGTTAGCACTGGTTCTCCCGATGATTTGGCAAAACATATTTCAGAAAAAACGGACCCGGATAATTTAATATTTTTTGGTACTCACGCTACAGGTGAGACATTACTGACCGAACTTGATACTCTTGCCAATGCTTGCCAGGCTGAGACTCAAGTGTACGTGTTTTCACCAGAGAGAGATGTATTCGTATATCGTCAAGTACTTGGCATGGGCGTTTCGGGTTGCGAGACCTTGCCCATAGACCCAGATTTCGTATCAAAAGAAATAGGAAAATTCCTGAATATTGAAGGAAGTGGGAAGTTAGTTCTTGGTGCAACAGTTCTAGCTGGCGTCGGATTTTCTACAGCGTTTCTGAATATTGCATCACGATGTGCTTATCGCCTTGGGGCATCACGCAGCGTGGCTTTAGTCGATGGCGATAGCGCAGCAGGGATCACTAATTTATTCGTTCAGCAAGGCCCAAGATCATATGTTCAATTCGACACCAGTGCAGGAACTGATTTTTTTCAAGGATCCGTTGAAAGTGAAACAGCAAAATTCGAGAATTTTCGAATTTTCCCAACTCCTGCAAGAGTTTTAGACAAACGCGGAATGTCAGATGTTTTTCTAGATGAGGGCCTTACTGAAGTAACCGACAAGTCTGACTATACGTTTGTGGATTTCGGCACTACCAATAATTTATTAGATTGCCAAGCAATCGAACATTGCGACCATATATTACTAGCATCGAGGCCCTCCCTAAACGGCGTCCGTATAATGCGAGAAGTACTCCAAAGTATTATCGATAACAGCGGTGCGATTGAAAAGATTTCGTGTATTTTCATTGGGCGGGGCCGAGGTGGTAAGAAAGAGGTTAATTTAAAGAAAATAAAAGAGATTTTGCCCAATATTAATGTTTTTGATATCCCAGATTCTCCATCTTATGTGTTCAATAACGAAAGTACCGGGTCTCTTAAATTTTTAGGTAAAAGACCTTCTAATAAGTATGAAAAGTCGATTGACCAAGTTGTTATAAGTTTGATGGGCTAACGTGGGAGTTATAAATGGCTTTCGGCAAAAGAGATTCTGCTGCCCAACACCTAATAGAGCGTGACAGCGCGGAAACACAAGTACCATTCCAACCCGTTGTGGAAACTAGTCCAGCACAAGAACAGCGCCACAAGGCTGTAGCTAAAAAACCCAATGCAGAGGCTTCGGCTGCCTTTAATCCCAATACAAAGCAAATGACCGACGACGGCGAGAGCGGAGACTTTGACCGCCTTCAATCCTTGAAGGTCAAAATTTTTGCAGACCTCATCAAAGTTGTTGATCTAACACAATTCGTAAATGAAGACAGAGATTCCGTCGAAGAAATGCTTGGTGACGTCGTGGCTGAGCTTATGGCAGCCAATGCGTATGATGTCAGAGGCGAGGCAGAACGCGAAACATTGGTTCGGGATATTTGTTATGACGTTCTGGGATTTGGTCCTCTAGAGCCGTTACTGGAGCGCCAAGACATCGCCGACATCATGGTAAACGGCCCCAACAAAGTATATATTGAGACAAAGGGGAAAATAGAACTGACAGGCATCAAATTCAGAGATGCCGCGCAGTTAATGAATATCTGCCAAAGAATAGTTTCAGCCGTTGGGCGTCGGGTAGATGAAGCAAATCCCATATGTGACGCCCGACTGGCTGATGGATCACGCGTAAACGTCATCGGCCCACCGTTATCCTTAGATGGTGCATCACTTACAATCCGGAAATTTTCCAGTGATAAACTACAACTTCCTGATCTAGTAAAATTTGGGTCGGTAACCGAGGAAGGCCGCATTCTTCTGGAAGTTCTGTCTGAGTGCCGTTCTAACGTTTTAATTTCAGGAGGAACTGGATCCGGTAAAACAACACTTTTAAACTGTCTAACCGACTATATTCAGCCTGGGGAACGCGTAATTACATGTGAAGATGCCGCTGAGTTACAGCTAAAAAATCCTCATGTTGTCAGATTGGAAACGCGCCCACCAAACTTAGAAGGTGCTGGCGCCATAACTATGCGTGATTTGGTGCGTAATTGCCTTCGCATGCGCCCAGAACGTATAATTGTGGGAGAGGTTAGAGGACCAGAAGCTTTTGATCTTTTACAGGCTATGAATACAGGTCACGATGGTTCGATGGGAACAGTTCACGCCAATAGCCCCAGAGAAGCCGTCTCACGCCTTGAAAATATGATTGCGATGGGAGGATACAATTTACCCACCAGCGCCGTTAGAGAACAAATTGCTGGGTCAGTTAATGTGATCGTCCAAGCGGAACGACTTCGCGATGGCTCAAGAAAAATCACAAATATCTCTGAAATTACAGGCATGGAAGGCGATGTCATTACCATGCAAGAATTACTAGTCTTCCAGGTAACAGGAGAGGACTCTGATGGGAAACTAGTGGGAGACCACGTTTTATCTACTAACCGACCAAATTTTTGGGATAAAGCAAAATACTTTGGCCTGGAAAGCAAACTTAACGCAGTCTATCGGTAAACACATGTACATCGAAGACAACATCATTATTTTTTCGCTATTTATATTTGGATTTATTGTTTTTTTTATTATTGTATATTTATTCTTACTTAAAAAACAAAACTCCAGTGACTATGAGGACCGTCTAAGACGGCTCGGAATTGCACCTGTAATTCATCTCAAAGATGACTCTGATCAACAAAATGCCGCTCTTCAGCGTGTTCTTAGGGCCAGGCTGTCTGAGATAAAGAAAATTGAAAAGGGTGGGTTTCGTTCGAATATAAATAACTTATTGTTACGCTCTGGTTCAAAGTACAATTTCAAAACATATATTCTGATTTCAGTAGTCGTATCCTTTATGACTTTTGCAATCACTTATGTTCTATCTTCAAATTTACTTGTTGGAATCGTTGTAGCTCTTCTTTTAGGTATTTTTGGGCAGAATTTGTTCTTGTCATTCAAAGTCAATGCTAGACAAAAACAGTTCACGGCCGACTTTGCCAACGGCCTAGATATAATTGTTCGCGGTGTATCAGTAGGGCTTTCAATTAATGAGAGCATGAGAACAGTTGCATATGAGGCCCAGGGACCTGTCGCTGAAGAATTCCGCCGGATTGTTGATGGTCAAGCAATGGGTATTGAATTTGATGAAGTTGTAAAAGACGCAATCAACCGAATGCCAACTCCTGAGTTTCGCTTTTTCTCCATAGTCATGCAAATTCAACGCCAAACGGGCGGTAGCATGGCAAAAACACTAGCTGATTTATCCTCGCTTTTAAGAGGTCGAAAAGAAATGCGCGACAAGATTACCGCTCTCAGTTCTGAAGCCAAATCATCAGCAAAGATTATAGGCGCGCTCCCTATTTTCATCACTGGCTTGCTCTATGTAATGAGTCCGGATTTCCTGGATCCGTTGCTTGAAAGTACCGTAGGCCAATTTTTGATTGGAGGGGCTATCGGGCTGATGGTAATTGGTATTTTCGTGATGCGTGCAATGGTTAACTTTAAGATTTAACATGGAATTTTTGCTAATAACATTACCCTTAGTGATCTTATGTCTTGGCTTGATCCTGTTCAGGGAAAAAAGTCTAGACGAAGAGAGGGTTAACAGTTTAGTTCTTGGATCAAATGCGGGCCTCAAAGACTCCCCCCGTCGAACAAAATCCAAAGCTGGATTGATTGCAAAATTTTATGCGATGATTCGAGACAAAAATGCTGAGTCTTCAAAAAAAATAACCAAACTGCTTTTGAGCGCCGGTGTTCGCGGGGAAAATGCCGTTGAAGTCTTTCGAGTTAGCCGGTTTTTCGCCGCTATATTTCTCGGGGGATTTACTTGGTTAATACTTACCTTTGCCGAACAGTTTGAAGTCACACAGCCTTTGAAAACGCTTATTATTCTAGTAGCGGGCATTGGAGGTTTTTATTTACCGATGATCCTCATGATAAATAATGCTCAGAAAAGGCGAGATGACATTAGAGCTGGCCTGCCCGATATGTTGGATCTAATGGTCATATGTGTCCAAGGAGGACTCAGCTTAGAACCAGCCTTAGCAAGAGTATCGAGTGAAATCAGACATTCTTATAAGATTTTGTCTGAAGAGCTGACGACATTAAATGTCGAGCTTTCATATCTAGGTGACAGATTTCAGGCCTATCAAAACCTTCAAAACAGAGTAGAGCTGCCCGAAATAAAGTCACTAGTATCAATGATGTACCAAAGTGAAAAGCTTGGAACACCACTAGGGGTGGCGTTCAATACATTGGCTTCAGAAACACGGAAAGAGCGGATGTCACTTGCTGAGAAAAAGGCTGGGGCACTTTCATCAAAGCTCACTGTACCCATGATTCTATTTTTTGTTCCTGCGATGTTTGTGGTCATAATGGGCCCCCCCATACTACAACTTGTATCGTTGTAAGCAGTCACGAGCGGTTTTCATCGTCCAAAATTTCCATCAGGTCCAACCGGTTCATTTTTCTTAATAAACTTTGAGCCTTAGCATTTTGGTTGGTTTTTTGCAGCAGCAGAACATAATCATACAAACACCCTTCATCTTTTGGAGCTTGAGATAAACACAGCTTGTATTGGTCTTCTGCTAGTTCGTTTTTCCCTTCATTTAGAAATATTGCCCCTCTCAACCAATGGTACGAGGCTTTAGGTTTTATATATTCCTTTTGGTCATCCAATAACTGAATCGCAGCCGTGTTTAAATCAAAGCTTAGCATTGTGAATACGTGTTCTGTGAGCAGATTGACTTGTCCATTGAACTGGCTGTTATCTAGCGTTTCTTGATATTTTAAAAATGTTGTAAGGTCTTTCGTATGTCGAAGAGCACGAACATAGCCAACGTGGTAGCTAATATTTGAAGGATCTAAATTGCGAAGTCGGCTGTATAATTTTGCTGATAGATGGTAGGTTTTAGCTTGATCAGATAGCTGCGCTCGTTCAGTTAACGCGTTTAGAAGTGATGCTTGAGGGCTTGGTCGTGAAGAGGTACATGCATTTAGTGACATTATGAAGAAAACAGACGCTAAGATTAAAAATAGCCAAGACCGCAAGTGGGAGACAGTAGAATTATGCGTGTAATTTTGATTTTTACGATGGCTGTAATTCATTGGACTCTTAGCATCTTTAACCCTGCACTAGGACAAGATGACTCTCTTTTAGTTGGCGAAGTTCGAGCAATTGCAGTTCCCTTCGAAATTAGAAGCATATTAAATGGCTCAGACGAAGTAGTGAATTTGAATGTGGAAGGCCCACGGACACTCATCTTAACCGGCATAACACCAGGACGCACGAATGTCATAGTCTTCGGCTCTACGGACGAGAGATTAGATCTTTCCATTTCCATCACAGCAGATCTGCGTGACCTGGTGTTTTTACATGAAGGTGCAAGTAATAGTGTGACCTTTAGATGCGATAAGCGCTGCACGCGCGATGAAAATAACGAAAAAGGCTCTTCAAATTCATCCAGTTTAGGAGGATTGCCGCCAACGTCTGGCTCAGACAGCACAGCTAGATAGCAGCAGCAGTAAACAGGTCCAAAATATCCTGCGCGAAAACGGATAGCGCAACTACGATAGCGACAGACAAGGCCGCTATTATTAGAAGGTATTCTAGAGACGCTGCACCGCTCTCAGAATACAAAAATTTATTTATCTTGCTCAACGTAAGAGGGGGCACCGGTTTGTTTTCATAAACTGGTGCCCCTGATCTTTAGCCGCCAAGACCAAGGCTTGCACCAAGGCCTTGAATCGCTGCAAGCAATTGCTGTCCAAAGACAGCGATACCACCAACGATTACAACTGCAATACCAGCAACAATCAATACATACTCGACGGCGGTAGCACCATCTTCATTGCGAACAAACTTTGAAGTTAGTTGTTTTAGCATCTTTATATTCCCCTTAAGCTAGTCTCCCGTTACGGAGATGATCATTTATACCAATTAGTGATTCAGTATACAAATACCAAAAATACCCATAATAACGAAAATTATATTCAGATGGACGGTCATTAAATTGAGTAAAATTCTAGCCAAAAAATTTATAGACAATCAAATTGGAGGAGTAACAGTCGAATTTGTTTTGCTGCTTCCAATAATTTTTATGCTTTTTGTAATGATTGCTGACTTTGGCTCTTACTTGTTGAAAAGGCAAAATCTTTCTTCTGTTACTCGTGGGGTTATCACCGTCGTGAGCAACACACCTAATTTTGCGATTAATCAACCCGCTTTACTGACGATGGCACAAAATGCGCTAGGCCCTAACGCAAGCAATATCGCGTTGAGTGTAAACACTGTCTGTAGCTGTAATACTGCTCCTACAGGCTGTAACATGGATTGCAATGGAGCACCATCGAGGATGCAAATACAGGCAACAATCTCTTATGATCACACTCTCATGTTTCCGTATCCGGGTATAAACCAAACAGTGAGCATTAGTGACACGCTTGCGTTTCGGGTTCGTTGAACAATGGGAAAAGAAACATTAAAATTACTTGTAAGGTTTATTACAAACCCTTCGGGCGCAGCTGCAGTGGAATTTGTATTATTGGCACCACTATTCGCTGCCATCATGTTTGGAGGATTTGACTTAGGGCGATACATTTTTTTTCAAAATGAACTGACGTCCGTCACTCAGGAGGCAGGCCGGTTTGCAATGATACGTGGCTCTTCGGCACGTACCCCCGCCACCCAAGCGGATATCATCAATTTTGCAACGCAACGGTTGCGCTTCAATGACCCTAATAACGTCACGTTCACAGTAACATTTAATCCCGATAACTCCAGAGGCAGTACCATTCAAATAAGGGCACAAGCCAACTTCTCAGTTGTTGGGGGGTTATTAGATTTTAGTGCGTTAACTCTAGATACGACGTCCACAAATATATTTGTTAACTAAAGATAACGTTCACAAAAACCAATGAGGACAATATTCCAGGAGCAAAGGGAATTCTTGTTTTCAAAAATTCTGATATTTTCAAACGTTTAATTTCTTTGTTTCTGCATAAAAAAAATACAAAGCCCCATAACAAGCCACATATAAAAGATCCTGTGATAAAATATGGGATGGTCATAATATCTAAAAAAAATATTGACACTGATATCAATTTAGCGTCACCGCCACCCCAAATTCCAAATACAAAAAGAAAAAACCCAAATATAATTGAAATTAATATGCAAATTAAATAAACAAAAATATCTATCAGTTCTTTGTCTAGAGAAAATTGATAAATTATACCCAATATAAAAAGTAATATTATATTCCAATTTGGTATTTTGAGATATTTAAAATCAAAAATAGAACTAAATAAAAGTACAGAAATCGCCGCAGTAAAGATTAAATATCTAAATTCCATTTCTATTTTTATTTTTCACCTAGATTTTTTAGCGAAAACAGATCCAAGACCAACATATCTCGGTTGCGCCTAATAATTAGTCCATCATGCATCAACTGACCAAGTATTGAACTTACAAATGACCTGGATGTTCCAGTCCAGGAAGCGATTTCATCATGTCTGGGTGTAGGGCTAATCAGCCATTGCCCGGGATTATCTGGCGATGGTCGGACTAGCCTAATAATCTGTTGAATCACTCTTGCAGATGGCGATGTTGTAGAAAAATCCTGCAGACGCTGATTTGTTTGGCGTAATCTTGTAGTGAAAATTTTCAGCAGTCTAAGGGTTATCTGAGGTTCAGTTAAAAGTATGCTTTCAAAGTCCTCGTGTTGAAGCTCCGCCACCTCTCCAGTTGTTCTACACCGAACATCTGCGGAACGAGGCAGACCATCTAAAGCAGCTATTTCGCCAAAAAAATCATTTGCTGACATATCCGCATATCTAAGATCTTGATCTTTATCAATCGTTGTTTCCACGGAGTAAGTTCCTGATATTATGAAAAAGATACTCCGATTTTCTTCCTCACGAGCCGCAACCAGCTCGTTTTGGTTGTAAGTTTTGAACTCACAAAGATTGTGTACATGCTGAATGATATTTTCTGACAATCCTATCAGAAGATTATTTTCAGAAAGCCCCATCGCTACCTCAATCTATCAAAACCACGCTGCCATCACCGCCTGTTCGTTGCGGAACTGGCTGGGTTGGCGGGTGTTCACCTAATCCTATAGAAGTGTTACCGCCAACAACTAATGATTTAGCAGTAATGGACACGGATGCACTGGACAAATTTGAATTACCGTTGATGTCGATCACGTCGCCTGGGACTGATATTCCTCGTCCAGGACTAATAGAGATCTGTCCTCCACCTCTAATGTCATGAGTGGCATTGTTTGTTTCAGAGGCTACAATACTTAAACCCCTAAAGACGTTAGTTTCCACCTCTGGCTGCAGTATATTTAAATTCCCACCCGCCTGAACATTCAGCCGGGCACCGTTCAAAAACACTAATGTTCCTCTAACGTTTAGAGTTCCTCCCGATCTAACGGTCAGGTCATGACAAATTAATATTGGTCCACCTATGTTACCAGCTGAACTTCCTGGATTGAGGGTCACAGTAACGCCATTTTGTACCGTTATTTGGGACTGTGAAATATCCTCAGCCTCATATGAAAATTCAGAAATCACGTCAGGACCATTGTTGCTTCCAGCTGGTGGATCAACACTACCGCCATCTTTTTTACCTTTACCACCGCCACCACTGCTAGCTTGTACTTTACCCCCAATAGTCACTTGTGGGTCGCTGTTGCATTGTGGCTCAAGAGCCTTGATGTCTTCCTCCAAAAATTCATACGGATTGGTAATCTGCGGACAACCCGTTTTGGGAACGGAGGAAATTGATGATCCTGATTGCGTGACAACTCCACCATTCACGCACACATCATCTGATATCAAGCGCCCTTCCCCATTAATTACAACAGCACGTTCGTCGCTACTATTAACCTGCACTCCACAGCCTTCTCCCATCACAACGCGGCCATTACCATTTATGCGAAGCCCTTCTCCCATCGGGTCTAGTAAATTTAAGCATGCCGGCGGGTTTATTTCGCCCGCTGTTACTTGCGCTGTTGCAGCAGCCGCAATTCTTGGAGGATTAGATATAAAGCTACCAATAAAAAATGTTTGCGCCGTTGCTTGTACCACCACTCGAATCAGGTCGTCGGCAGGAAAGGTAGTGGTGATTTGAGCGCCGCCACCCGCATTTAAAGTCGCTATATTATTGGCTTCAGTAGAAGCGGAAGCTTGAGACTTGGTCCTCAAAAGTTCAAAGCCGCCCCCCATCGCTCCTGCGTCTGCAGCATTCTGAAGATCTCTTTTTGATGAATACCAAAAGCCTACATCTACAGCCAATCCAGCTCCTGCTATCAAGATAGGAGCCATAATCGCAAATATAGCGGTAAAGGCTCCACTATTACACTTCAGAAAGTTTGTAAGAATATTCATTGATCTCATATCTAAACATTTGTGCATATTTGCATAATTGGTGAAACCTGAAATGTCTTAAGCGAAATATCAGCAGCGGGAATTACAATGTCAGTTTTTCAAAACCGTTAGCATTATCCTAACATTGATGCCGGCAGTTAAAAAACCTTTTTCCTACCGAGGAACATTCAACCGTGGCAATGAGTGCGGCAATTTTATTGGATGGGGTGTTTGGAGGGGCCATTAAAAAAGCCGCTATGTCGTTGACGTAGCGGCTTTAATCTTTGGTTGCGGGGGCAGGATTTGAACCTGCGGCCTT
>Ga0255780_10001012_pt1 | contig 26521 bp, 19 predicted proteins | sample 071ome_32_FD_179978 | JGI IMG/M metagenome (GOLD analysis project Ga0255780, IMG submission 179978) | Coastal salt marsh microbial communities from the Groves Creek Marsh, Skidaway Island, Georgia - 071405AT metaG (version 2) | ecosystem: Environmental > Aquatic > Marine > Intertidal zone >... | reverse complement strand
TGCTAAAAAAACGGTGGATGGATCAATGTGTACATCATTACGTGTTGGAGAGAGCTGTGTGCGAATGCTCGCAAAGAGCAGAAAGGAAAGAGCAACAATAGGTAGAGCTAATTTGGTCACCCCAAGGGTGGTTCGTTTGGCGCTGTGCATTGAGCTTCTTACCCATTAACTTACTGGTAATGGAAGAGTGCCGTAGCGCCCTTGCCGTACAGCAGACCATAGCGTCCGTTACGCCTGCCTACTACAGCCAATAACCAATAGCTGTATATGCATGGCGTTACTCTACAGATAACGACTATCGCTCCATCTTTTATAGCGGTCCCAGCGCTTTAGGTATCCGTCTGCTGGTGTCGTCTTGTTCGCTAATGCCGTATAGCCGTCATACAGTCGTTTAGGGTCTAGCGGATCGCGTAGCGCATTCACTTGCGCTGGAGATAGCGATTCCACTGTCATTCGGAAGCTAGTACTTCCCGTCTCAGCTTCAGCAGCTTTAATCATCTCGTCCTTGAGCAGGCGCTCGTCTTCGTAAAGCACGATGTAGCTGTCGTGAACGGTCAGTATAGGCTTAGCGCGTTCCGTGAAGCTCCGTATGAGCCTGTCGGTTATACGACCATCCACAGCCATGAGCTCTACACCACTATCGCTCCCGATATAGCCTTGAATGGCTGGATTGGCCTCTTCAAAGGCGAACAGGATGTCATCTAGTAGCGTGTCGGTAAGCGTTACAGGGACGTCTAATTCCTTAAAGGCCCCGGTAAGCCCCGTGCTGTTTGCGTAGTCCCGAAGCGCTTTAAATGCTGACTTCCGATCTTTAGCGTTGATGGCATCTAGCACCAGTCTTTTAACAAGCGTTCTCTGTAGCTCTGGCGGCAGGTTAAGGGCATTAAGGTCTAGCGTGTACGGGTCAGCTGGGGGCGTAGCGCCTTGCAGCGCATACGCGAGAGCAGGGTGCAGCCCGCTGTAATCTACTTCAACCGTTGGTTGGTCGTTTATGCGGATGTGTTCTCGGTAGCTCTTCGGCAACTGCTGCCAAAAGCCGCCATGAAACCTACCGCCGAGCTCCCAACTTCCACGATAGAAGATTCGTCTTACAAATTTATTGTCTTGAGTGGTGCGGACTACGCGCCGGACTTCCTGGCCCTTCTTGTTCCGCTTAGTCGTTACCAGCTTCGGTACTTCAAGGGTCGCAACGTCTATAAACAGAGTACTCAGGAAGCGGTTGTACTCCGTAAGGGCCTCACGGTTTGGCACGATGCTCGGATGCTCGGATGCTCGGATGGTCGGTGTCTTCGTATGGGATGGGCTTCGCGTCCTCGTCGTCTTCAGAACGCTTGTCGTTTAGCACAATGCACTCGCGGCCTTCGTAATGGCCAATGTATAGATCACCAAACTCAAGGTGCTCAAACTCCGCAATGAGCCGGGCAGTAGGCCAGATGCGTGTAGTCCTGCCTGTAATTTCTTTGCCCAGGTCTTGATTCAAGAAGCCTAGCTCCACCATGGCGTCCACTAGCTGAATCATCCGCGCCGAGATGTGCAACGCGTTGTAGCGGCTGCCAGCAGAGTAGGCCGAGTTGGTCTTACCTACGCCGATTAGGAGAGTCGGGTCTTCACGCCACGCGACGTAGAGGTCTAACAGCAAGACCTTGAATTGGTACTTGTCTTCGGTTGCCTGCTGTCGGCCACGGGTTTGCTTCGGGAAGCGAGCGGCAAGGTGTTCGTCCCAGAACCTATACACCCAATCGCCAACTGCGGGATGGTCACTCCAACGATGAACGTCCAGTGGTCTTGAGTGGTCGAGATCGCGCTGCACTTCGTCGGTCATCCGTGATTTCCTGAAGGCTTTGATGCAAAACATCTTACCTTTTGGCCAGGGCGGATGCGCTGAGCCTGGCGGCTCATTCAGCGACTAAAAAGCCAAAAAAATTAAGCGGAGATTGCGTGGCTTTTTCGGCGTACCTCAGGGCGCAACAGGAGGCGTTTTAAGCCTATTTTCAGAGCGTTTAGACCAGTTCGCTAGCTAAAAATAACGCCGCTTAGAGGGGCGATTTGAGGCCTCTGCGGGGACATTTGGTGACGTTGCGATTGGGGCGTGGCGGGTGCCTAGCGCTCCCTTTGCTCCGTGCCAATTCCAGAGGTGATGAAGACAGCGGTCGCGGGTTCATTGATGTCGGCGGTATGCCAGACGCCTCTTGGATTTACCGCGTATTCACCCGCGGTCAGCTCCGTGCGTTGTGTGGCTCCATCGTCGGCACATGGCCGTGGAGTCCACTATTTCGTTCATCGCCGTGAACGTTAGGCGCGGGTGACCGGCGTGGTTTGAGTGCCGACGGTGGCTGAGCCCTTCACTGCAGCGCTTGCGTACTGCCCCTGCGGCAGCCGCTTCCCATCGCTTTGGTCTGTTTCGTCAGTGGCGTTTGGGTAAGGGGCATTCATGCCAAACGGCAAGCCGACACAAGCGGGCTAACGAAACAGCATAGGTAATACGAAATTCAGTCTGACGTTATCCGAAAGCCACGCTTACATTTACCACCCCTAGGCACCCCGCGGCGCCCTGCAGTTGTTGGGAGCGTTGATTCGGGGCACGGTAGGCGCTTAGGCGGTTCGTCGCCATCGACTTTGGCGGCTCAAGGAAGGAGAGACGCATTATGGTCAAGATTCGAACTGGGACCCTCTTGTTGGGGCTTGCGGCAGTGCTTGTGGCCGGCTGTGGAGGGGGCGGGTCTGGCCCCGAGGCCAATCCCCTTGCGGGTCCCCTTGGGCCGCGATCTATTTCCTTGACGGGGATCCAAAGCCCCACGAAGTCCGTTTACCGAAAGGGTGAGCCCATCACCATTGAGTACTCGGTAGGCTCCTCCGGGGTCGACGCGCAAGATGTCATTATGAACTTCTCCCTGGTTCCCACCAGCGAGCTGGCCTTGCTTTTAGCCGATGAAGAGACCTCAGCTATTGCCCTCGGCGATACGCTAATCGAGTCCATTTCTCCTGGCTTTGTAAATCTTTCCGCCGATTTCACTATTCCAAACGACATCGTAGGAGGGCAGGAGTATGTGATCATGGGGTCGCTCGACCCGGAAGGTCGAGCAACCGCGGACGGCGATTTCTCCGATAACCTTTCACGAAACTTCAGCGCTACTTTCGATGATCCCACGACCAAGGTGATCACCGTTGCGGACGAGTTCATCAACGACCTGTCCATCGAAGACGCCGCGGTGGGTGAGGGCTTCATTCTGCTGGAGACGCCAGCGAACGCCGTCGCTGCCTCGGGCAGTCGCTCCGCCGCTAATATCGTTCGAGTCGCCGATGATCCTAACGAGTCCAACGCCGTCGGCCATATCGATGTACGGAAGCTTGGCGGCGATGCCATGTCTGCCATCATCCAAGTTGATGTAATCATTGATGGCCAAGAAACCGCCGCATTCATGTGGAAGGGCGAAAACGACGAGTGGGTCAATGAAGCGCCCTACACGGTTCCCAACCCAAATGACGTACATTTTGTTCCTTGGGATATTCGTCTGTCAGAAGCCCAACGGAATGCACTTTTCGCAGCCTACGACCCCGCCGCCGAGAGCAACGTGGCCACCTTTCGATTTCGGATCCAGCAAACGGGTGGTGCTCAAGACGAGAATCCGGATAACAACAGCTTTGAGCTAGAGGTTCCCTTCCGCTTCTTCCTTCCCGGAGAGGCGCCAGAAGAGGTGGCAACGGAAAACGTTTCCCAGAGCGCGGTTGCCACGACGGGGGCGGAAACGGCCCTCAAGCAGCTTGGCTCTGGGGCCACCCGCGGTGCGCAGAGCAGCGGCGCGCTGCGCTTCCATCGAGAGTATTCCCAAACTTATGGGGATAAGAATAAGTTTGCGATTCGCCTCGCCGCGGAGTCTTTCAATGATCTGAACGGTTCTGCAGGCACGGGCCGCGTATTCAACGATGCCCGTGTCGACGGTTACGCCCTGGGTAAGAGGCTTACCTTGGCACGCGCCTTCGGGAATATTGAGGCGAACGCCCGGGCGGGGTCTGCGGGTTACCGCGGTTATGCCTACGTCTTTGGCGGGGTCGTACTTGATCAAAGTCAAAGCGCCTCCACCAGCATTTCTAGAGACTGGGGGCTGTCCTGGCGTGAGGAACGAACCTTTGCGAGTTCCACCTTTTTCGCGGGTCCCGTTCCTATCCGAGTTTCTGCTGGAGCCTCGGGCACGGTGGGCTTCGGCGCTGGCCTTTCCCTTGATGGCGGGGTTATCGAGGGCTACGGGGATCTTTTTTACGCTGACCTAGACGCTTATGCGCAGGGTGGGGTGGATGCGGGTTTCGTTGGCGGTGGCATTCGCGCCGAGCTCCTCCTCCTCCAGCACACTTTCCGGGTCACGGGTGCGGCGGACCTCAGCGAACTGACGAGTCGTCGGGTCACCCTTTCCGCGAATGCTCAAAATCAAATCCGGGCAGTGGAGGGGAGGTTTTACCTGTACGGTTTCTATCGCTATTTCAAATGGTGCTGTAGTTTTCCTAAGCGTGAGGCGCGCGTGACGCTCTACGAAACGGGAGCACTCTTTAAGAAGAATTGGACGTTGCTTAGCGCTTCCCAGACCGTCACCTTCTGATCGTGCGAAAGGGGGCCGCCAACACCGTTGGCGGTCGCCCCTTGATTTCGCTCTTCAGGATACGAGGAGCTCCAAGCTTATGAACATGCTTTCCTGGCGGCCTGCCCGCGGGGTGCTTGCCCTGCTGCTTTTCTTTTACCCATCGCTCACCTTTGGTGCGGAAGTCTGCATTAGCGGAGGAACGTTTCTTTCTAAAGCTCGGGTCTTTTTGTCCCAGGATAATCAGATCAATGAGTCTGAGGTGACCTTCTCTGCAAGGCTCTTCACCCGGACTCTATTAGCCGAGGAAGAAAGCTCTTGGGTGGGATATCAATTCCAGAACGCAGGGCTTCAGGAAAACGATCAGATCGCTTCGCCGATTTTTTACACCGTGCCCTTCGCTGTGCGCATCAACCGCGAAACCGGAGTCTTTGAAGAAGTGGTGGTGAATGCGCCCCTGAAGGGCGAGGACGAGGCTCGTCTTCTCGCGCTCTATGATCTCCTACATAGCCTTCCCAGCGAGCTTTTAGACGCGCAATCCCCGGTGGTGGTGCGGGAGCGTGATCGAGTCGGGGTCGTAGAAACGCATTATTTGAGCCCACGGCTTGGGGAAGTGGTACGGCAGCGGCAAGCCTACGTCAGCCTAGGCGGAAGCCGGGAAGGAGATGGCTTGCTGGAAGCTGTGGAGCTTGAGGAAGATCGAACGGAGTTCAGGGAGCAGGCGTGCGGGTTCCGGGAACTTAAGGGCACGGCTCGTGTAAAAGCCCGCTTTAATGGCGGTTTGACGGTACTGACGCAGCAGCAGCATGAGACAAGCCTTGGGTCCCAGCCGGTACCGGACCAACTTCGCCTCGCCCTGCTTCCTCCGGACCCGCGGACCTGGCCATCACTCACGGTAGCAGATGTCTATCCCCGGCCAGTCCGCCGACCGCTGGCCAGCGCTGAGCTTTTTCTGGAGCAGTTAAACCGCTTGGGTGCGGTGGAAATTTTCGATGGAGAAGCGCTTAAACGTTTGCTTTTTGATAACGACGACTTCCTAGAGAGCCTACGCCCGGCCCTCGCCAACTCCGGCTTTAGCTCGGATTTCGAGCAGGAGTTGCTGCTTCGCCTGGGGCAGGCGAACAGCACTAACGCCCGGGGTTTGCTCACAAGTTTGATTACGGACGACGCCGTCAATCCAAAAACCCGTTTCGGAAGTTTGATGGGTATGCGTTATTCCGAGGATAAGCTTGAGCCCGAGCTTCAGGATGCCCTATTGGACTACGCCAATCTCTCGAATTTAAATGAGGTGGATCAACAGCTCGCGGATTCCACGCTTTTAGTGCTCGGGACAGTGTCAGGCTCTACGCGGGATCGGGGGCTAGAGCGCCGCCTGGCCGACCGGCTGATGAGCGCCGGGGATGAAAGCAGCGCCCTAGTTGCGCTTTCTGCCCTGGGCAATTCAGGCTCCGAGAGCAGTGGGCAGCTCATCGGTCGTTATCTTTCCGATCCTTCCCCGAGCCTTCGGCGGCGGGCAGCGGAATCGCTGGGGCAGATTCCGGGCGACGCAGCGAAGCTGGTCCTAGCGGAACATCTCAGTGCAGAGCGTCAGCCCCAGGTGCTCGGCGCCATGATTGAGAGCTTCGGCCGCCGGCCGTTGGCAAGAGAGGATTTGCCCCCTCTTATCGAGAAAGCCGTGCCTAGCGAGCCCCTTGTGGTTCGTCGTGCGGCGATCAGCGCCCTAGCGGGGCAGGTCCCCCATCTCCCAGAAGCGTCATCAGCCTTAAGACAAATCATGACCCAAACCACTGACCGTCAGTCGCTTGAGACGATCATGGGGGCCCTCTACAGCGGCGACTGAGTTTGCTCTGCGCTGCCTTTGCCGCAACTTCCGCGCTCTCGCCCACAATGGCTCTCAGGCGCGCTGTAAGGGCCGCCACGCTCTGCGGGAGCCTCAGCGCTTCAAACGCACCACATTGCTCGCTTTGCCCAATAGCGCAGCCTCTGCGTTAATGAGGCGCTTGAGCACTTTCCTCTGCGCTTGAGCCAACGCCAGCAGCCTCTCGTCACCTTCCAGCCCTTCAGCCCCGTAATGCGTCAGCCGCTTTGAGAACTTCGCCTCACGCGTCGCGATAGACCAACCACCAATGAACGCTTGGCTGAGCACGTCAATCTGAGCCGCTGATGCCCAGTCATTCCAGGTATGTCTGAGCCAATACAGCGTGTAGCGCTCGTCTCCAGTCCAGCGCTGCAACCGCTTGTTGATGGTGGCGGAGGGCTCCTTTCGGCTCCTTATCCACGCCACCGCTGCGGGCAGGCTCTCGCGCATTACCTCAAGGCCAACCACAATCGGCACGATGCGCCGCCGCAGCGCTGTCTTACCGGTCAGCACGCGGAGGTAAGGGTGCGTGCCATTGAGCAGAATATCGTCAGGCTCAAGGCGCCCAACCTCCGTGGGAATCATGGAGTGCATGTGAGCAATTATCGCTGCGGAGACCGCGTCGGGTTTCTCAAGGCAGTGCTGCAGCACAAGCTCCATCTCCTTCGGCATGAGCACGCCGCGCTCTGCCACGTCGCTATCGTCCACCTCAGGAGTCTCAATCACCCAACCAAGCTTGAACACCTTGCTGACGCGGCGGAATGCAGAGAGGGCTTCGCACATGGTTCGGTCTACGCTCTGGCCCTTAACGCCCCGCTCCTGCTCCTGATACACGTACTCTTCCAGGCCGTCATTGATAGCCCGTGCCGTGTCTGCTGCTTCCGTTTCGCGATCGCCAATGGCCTCCAGCACTCTGAGGAAGCGCCCGTGAATCCGCTGGTAGTCCCTTGAGTCGGTGTCCCAATCCTTCTTACCCTTGCGGTTCAGGGCATACCAATCCATAACCTGCGACAAGTACCGTGGCGGACGCCGCTTTGGCTTGCTCATCACCTCGGACGCTCGTCGGATTACAGCAAACTTCTTGTCTTCCTCGGCGGTCCATGGCGTTAGCTGCTTGGGACGGAGTGCTGGCGGAAGGGTTTCCAAGCCAACGCCCTCACGGCCCTTTCGCCGTAAGTCTTCAATGAAGTCATCCAGGCCAGCCGCTTCATCTGCAGTGATTTCGTTCAAGCCGGCCTCTTCTTTGGTGGCCTTCCTGTCGTAAAACTCTCCGGCCTCGCGCTCAAGCGTCTTGATGTAGCTACCGACGATACGGTCCAGGTCCGTGTCGGCAATGGCGTCAGGGCTTGCTGCTTGCCTGTAGCGCAGCTCAGCTTCGTACTGAGCGGTAAGGTCCGCTGCCTCAAGCTGAATCGCTGACGGGGGACTGTTCTGCTTGGAGCGCATTGCCCTTGCAAAGAAATCTTTGCTGCCGCTGATGCGTCTCTTGTATTGCAGGGACTGACCGGCTCGCTTGTGGACGTGCTTGGGTAGCTGCATTGCGTGGCCCGTGGCGTTGCCGAACGAGCCGTTAGGATGCCACAAAAGGCCTTATGTTCTCAATAATGTTCTCAAATCAGCTTGGTAGTAGTACCTAAGCTGTTGATTAAATTAATCTTCAATCTACGGTTGGGTTCCTCTCAGCCGCACCATCTCCTCTGGCGCGCCCCTAGGGGGCGCGGCTTTCCATAAGCGCCTGGTAGGTCAGCACCTTAAACGCGTCTTTGAGGCGCGTGAGGTGGGGCAGGCTCTGTACCATGAACACCCCCACAATGTTTTCCTGCGGATCGACCCAGAAGGTTGTTCCCGCTGCGCCGCCCCAGCCGTACTCCCCCAGGGAGCTCACCGTTTCCGTGTGCGGCGGATCGATCACTACGGAGACGCCAAGACCAAAGCCGTGGCCCCGGCGTGCCAGGCCCATGGGCATCTCACCCAGATGATCCTGGGTCATGAGCTTCACCGTTTTTGGGCCGAGGAAGCGGGTGCCGTCGAGAATCCCTTCGTTCAGCATCATCTGCGCAAATTTCAGGTACTCATCGGCCGTGCCCACCATGCCGATGCCGCCACTCTCTAACGGCGTCCCCTCGATGTAGCCCTTGGAAATGGCCGGGTTTGCCACCACAAGCCCTGCTTCCGTGGGGCGCTCGCCGAAGCCCTTGGGGCTCACCCCCTTGGGCGCGTAGAGCTCAGCGAAGCGCCTGAGGTTCTCCGGGGCGACTCGAAAGCCCGCCGTGTCCATGCCCAGGGGACCAAAGAGCCGTTCTTCTAGGAAGGCGCCAAAGCGCTGCCCCGTGAGCACTTCGATCAGCCGCCCCTGCACGGCGACGGCCACGCTGTAATGCCATTTCGTGCCCGGATCGTATTGCAGCGGCAGGGTGCCAAGGGTTTCCACGAAGGCTTTTAAGTCTCCGGGGAAGCTGGGGAATCCCGCCTTCCGATAGAGCGCATCCACTTCCGTGCGGCCGAAGGGTCCATAACCGAACCCTGCGGTGTGGCGCAGAAGGTCGTGGATCGTGGGCTGCCGGGTGCTCGGTGGCCGTCGCTGCCCCTCTAGGCTAGCGTCCCCCGTGCCCACGGTGCGGGTTTGGGTGCCGTCGGAGAAGATCGCCAGGGCGCTGTCCGCCGTGGAGCGGGCGACCTCGACGTTGGCGAGCTCGGGCAGGTACTTGGCGATGGGATCATTCAGGGCGAAGCGCCCCTCTTCGTGAAGCATCATGAGCGCCGCCGAGGTAATGGGCTTGCTCATGGAGTACCAGCGGAAAATCGTTTCGTCGTTTAAGGGCTGGCCCGTTTCCCGATTGGCGACGCCCCAATGGCCTCGATAGATGACCTTGCCATCCCGGGCGATCAGCCCCATGCCCCCGACCATCTCCCCGGCGGCCACGGCGGCGTTCATATGCGCATCAATGCGCGCCAACCGAGCTTCGGAAAAGCCAGCGTCGGCGGCAGAGCCGGCGGGTAGCGGCGCGGCCCCAGCGAGGGCGCCTAGCCCCAGCGTTGCGACCATAAACATCCATGCAAAGGAACAACCCATGCTTCTCCTCTTGTGATTCCCTTACCCCGGCGGGCTACTATCGGGGCATCGAGGAGAAAGGGGAAGGGCTATGGAGAATGCGCTCTTAGGACCAGGCTTTGCCCTGGTTCTATGGACCGGCGTGCTTTGGGGCTGGGTGCTTACGTCGCGCTTGCCGTTGCTCAGGGCCCTGCGCGGAGGGCAAAGGCCGCTGGGAGGCAATCCCTTCCCGCCGGAGGTGCTCCGCATCTCTGCCAATTACAACCATCTTCACGAACAGCCTACGGTGTTCTACGCGGTGCTTTGCCTGGGCACGCTGGCGGGGGCTGAGTCGCCCCTCGCCGTGGGGGCGGCTTGGGCCTACGTCGTTCTGCGCGTGGGCCATTCCCTTGAGCAGGCTCGCCGCGACCGTATTCCCAAGCGCTTTGCCTGGTTTTTCATGGCGAGCATCGCCCATTTTGTTCTCACCGCTTCGGTGCTTTGGACCTGGCTGGCTTAGGAGCATTTCCCATGGAGTTAAAGGTTGTGCAGTACCGGGTGGAGGCAGGCATTGCCGAGCTTCGCCTATTTCGCCCGAAGCGGTTGAACGCCTGGACTGGGCGTATGCACACGGAATACCGCTATTGCCTACTGCAAGCCGCTGAGGACCCTGCGGTCGGCGCCATCGTGGTAACCGGGGAGGGGCGGGGATTTTGCGTAGGCGCCGACGCGGCGGCCTTAAGCGGCCACGTGGAGAAGGGCGGGTACGATCCCGGTACGCCCGATCCCCTTGCCGAGCCGGGCTTTGGCACCTATGACGCCTTTGATGCCAACTTCGCCTACCACTTTGGAGTTCGCAAACCGATTATCGCCGCCGTGAATGGCCCGGCAGCGGGGGTGGGCCTCGCCCTCGCGTGCTATGCGGACCTTCGTTTAGCTTGCCCCGGGCTCAATTTCTCCACGGCCCATGGAAAGCTCAACTTCCCCGCGGAGTTCGGCTTGTCCTGGTTGCTGCCCCGAATTGTGGGGCTCGGGCGCGCCAACGATCTCCTGTTGTCGTCCCGGAAATTTACGAGCGAGGAAGGGCTGGCCATGGGGCTATTCAACCGCCTCGTGGACCTCGAGGACCTCGTCGCGGAAGCCCACGGCTGGGCACGGCAGCTCGTGGAAACCGTCTCTCCTCGGGCGCTCGCGGAAACCAAGCGGCAAATCTACGTCGATCAGCATCGCGACCTGCGAAGCGCGGTGGAGGATAGTGAAGCGCTGCTTGAGGTTATGAGTCGGGAACCGGATTACAAGGAAGGGGTCAGCGCGTTCTTGGAGGGTCGTAAGCCCCAGTGGGGTCCGAGGGGCTAAGGGCCGTCCCCACCGCGAACGAAGGCCACGGGCGATAACCAACCTTCGCGATGGGGGGGCACGGGGCTCGCGCCTGGGCGCGAAATCTTTCGGCAAGGAATTAGGGCCGTCCCCACCGCGAACCTCAGCCACGGGCGATAACTAAAACCCGCGGCGGGGGGGCACTCCGTCTGCGCCGCAGCGCAAATCCATTTCCACTTACCGGTCTGTAAGGGCCGTCCCCACCGCGAACCCTAGCCACGGGCGATAACCAGAACCCGCGATGGGGGGGCACTTCGTGCGCTCTATGCCGCAGCGCTTGACCCATAAGGTAGGCGCCTTGGGGCGGAGTGTCAATGTTTTGTTATGACTTTTGAAGAATGCTTGTCTAGGTTCCAGAAAGTTCATAAATATATGAAAAATAAATAAAAAACATAATACTTTGTTCCCAATCGGCAGATTCATTCTGCCGATTGGGTAGAAAAAAACATCATTGTTCAGGTGTTGTCTCGAACCCAAGCCTTTGGGAACTGGCTTTCCAAGGTCCAGGCGCCGTTGTCTTGGAAAAGCAGGCCAGTGCCTTGGAAGGTGCCCTGGTGCTCCAGAATAACGGCCCCAGGGGTGACGCTCCTTGGGATGTCTGCGGCGTTTAGGCCGATGGTCTCTCGGCGCCGGTAAGCCAAGAAGGCCGCATCGCCTAGGGAAAGGACTTCGCGCCGGGCGAGGGGCCCGAGCGCCATGGCGGCGGGGGTGGAGAGTTTCGCCACTCGAGCCCGATTGCGGGCGAGGTCTAGGCCATGGGTGAGGTAGCGCGGGCCCCGGGGGGCTTCGTGGTCCGCAGCGAGGATCCTTACGCTTCGAGGGCTGTCGATGAGGCGCCAGGGGGCGAGATCCCCGTCCTCCCAGCCGTAGCGAGCCAGGAGGCTCGCGAGCCGAGGGTCCTGGGTTGCTTCGGGTAGGGCGGTGGGGCCGAGGGCTGCGCGCTCGGTGCCCTCCGCTCCGGCTTTTTCAAGGCATACGGCGAAAAAGCCCCCGGTTCCCGAGCGCTGTGGCCAAAGGCGGCACGCGTGCACGAGATCGGGGTGGAAGCGCTGATCCTCAAAGGCTTGGAGCCCGGGGCTCGCCCCGGGGGGAAGGCTTGGGACAGGGCGCACCTGTACCTGGTCACCAAAGGCTTCAAGGAAGGCGGTGAGGACGCCTTCGTTTTCCTCGGGAGCGAAGGTGCAGGTGCTGTAGACGATGCGTCCGCCGGGGCGGCAGAGCCTAAGCGCGTGTTCGAGGAGGCGACGTTGCGTTTGCCGAAGCCCCGCGCGGAAGGTTTCGCTGGAGGCGCGCAGGTAGCCGCGTTGCGCTTTGCCTTCGGCGGTGCAGGGCGCGTCGAGCAAAATGCGGTCGAAGGTGTTTTCCCCTAGGGGAAGGCGGGCGCCGTCGCCGCAGGTGGTGGAGACGTTCATGAGCCCAAGGCGCCTAATGAGGTCGTGGAGCGCCGCTAGGCGACTTTCCTGCAGGTCATTGGCGATCACCGTGCCTCGGTTTTTAAGGGTTAGAGCAAGAAGGGCGGTTTTGTTCCCCGGCGCAGCGCAAAGATCCAGCACCCGGTCCCCGGGGGCAGCGTCGAGCAGGGCCACGGGGAGGAGGGACGCTTCCTCCTGCACCGTGAAGTGCCCGGCGCTAAAGCGCCAGTGCCGCCCGGGGCGATCCTCCGGAGCTAGGCGAAAGGCTCCCGGGCGCCAGGGGAGGGGCGTCAGGGACACGGCTCCGGCGAGCCCTTCGGCCAGCGCCTCGGCACTCAGGCGCTGATCATTCACCGCCAGCGTTTGCGGAAGGGGGCGCTGGAGCGCCTCCCAGAAGGCCTCAAAGTCCGGGAGAACGCTTTTGTAGCGCCGCAGATGATCCCCCTCTACGGTCACCCCGTGCCCCGGGGTCAGGTTGGGGGGTGGCGCGCTGTGACTTCGCCGGCCCCTAGGCAAGGTGGGGCGTAATCAGAAATTTCTCCCCCGTGGCCTGCTGCGCATAGCGCTTCAGCGTGTCTACGTCGAGGGCTTCACTCAGGGTGATGCGCGCCGCATAGTGGCTGGCAAAGGTGCTATGCAGCTCTGACACCACGCGTGCGCGGAGTCGATCGGCGCCTTCCTGCCCGAGGCGCTCCAGGAAGGGGGGCAGGAGCCAGCCCCCGATGCCCCAGGAGAAGCCAAAGGCGCGCTTGAGCACCGTGGGGCTTCGGTCGAGACCGCCGTAGATGTATAGCTGTTTGTAGGTAGTGGAGCCGTAGCGGCTGTAGGCGTCGGCGCTCCGAAGGGCCGCGCGCTCCATGGCGTTCAACAGCTGGCTGCCGAGCTCCCCTCCACCGGTGGCGTCGAAGGCGACCGTCGCTCCCGTTTCCGCCAGCGCATCGGTGAGCTGGGCCTCGAAGTCCGGATCCGTGCTGTTCACCACGTGCGTTGCCCCCTGAGCCTTGAGCAGCTCAACCTGCGCCCCTTTGCGCACCACGTTCACCAAGGGGATGCCGTCGGCAAGGCAAATGCGATTGAGCATCTGTCCAAGATTGGAAGCCGCTGCCGTATGCACAATTCCCCGGTGCCCCTCCCTGCGCATGGTCTCCGTCATGCCCAGGGCCGTCAGCGGGTTCACGAAGCAGGAGGCGCCCGCCTCCGCGGCCGTGCCCTCGGGCAAGAGGAGTAGATCAGCGACCTTTGCCCGGCGATAGCGGGCGTAGGTAGCGCCGCCGAACAGGGCGACGGTGCGCCCGAGGAGCGCTTGGGCCTCGGCGCTGGCGCCGGCGGCCACCACTTCCCCCGCGCCCTCATTGCCCACGGGCAGGGTGTGCCCCAGGCGCCCGGCGAAGAGGGGAAGGGCGGCGGCGGGAACGGTCGCCGTCAGCTTTCGGGCGAGGCCTTCGCCTTCGCTTTTCGCCGTGGAGAGATCAGCTCCCGCAAGCAGCAGCCCAAGGTCCGAGGGGTTGATGGGCGCGGCTTGCACCGCCACCCACACCTCATCGTCTGCCAGGGGAGTGGGGGTTTTGCTCTCCAGCGAGAGCGTCAAGGTGCCATCGTCGGCAAGGGTGCTGCAGAGCTGAAGCTGGGGTTCGTTGAGGGCCATGGGATGCTCCTAGATCAACCAAGGCGCCGAGTGTGGGGTAATCTCTTGTTCTAGAAAAGTCAGTGCCTCGCTAGGAGGAAGGATCCAGCCCCCATGGATACGCCGTCTCGTGCCTTTACGCCTCTACCCCCGCTCGATCCGTCCATGGAAGCGGAGGCAAACCATTACTGGAGTTACCACGGTCTCGATCGGCTCCTGGCCTGTAAGGCGCCGGTCACCGCTTCCGAGGATGAGGACGGCTTCATTGCCGTGCATCAGATCTGCGAGCTCGCCTTCCACCAGATGCTACTGGATTTGCCCCGGGCCCTAACGGCCCTTGAGGTGGTGTTTCCGAGCACGGCTCCGACGCCCTTACTGCCAGCGCTCCCCTGCGCGGCGCTCGAAGACGCGCTGTACTTTCTCCGCCGGGTGAATCGCTTTTGGCGCACGGTCAACGCCACTCTGCCGATCCTCGGGGATCTCCGGGCCTTCGTGGAGTTTCGGGAGGCCCTGGGCCCCACGAGCGGCTTTCAGTCGGCGCAGTTTCGGCGTCTCGAGCTTTTGAGTGGCGCGCCGACCTATTGGCATGGCGGCACCGCCGATGAAGCGGGCACGCCTCACGTGGCGGAAACGGCGTTTGATGCGCGCTACGGAGCGGAGCTTGAGGCCCTGGCTATCGAGGTCTCTGGACGGAGCCTCCGAGATTACGCGGCGCGCCTGCGCGATGCCTGGGATCCGGACTGCTGCGCGCCGGAGTCGCCTTTCTATGCGCTGGCCCAGGGGCTTTTGCGCTACGAACGAGCGCAGCTTCGCTTTCATCAGGCTCACCTGGCCGTCGCCAAAACTCAGCTGGCTCGGGTAGGGGTATATACGGGCACCGGGGGCTCCGCCTTTGCGACCTATCTAAGGCGCTACGAGGAGCGCCACGGCGAGCTCTTTCCCGGCCTCAGCGCAGTGGCAGGGCCGTTGAATGCTTGAGCGTTTCCATGACGAAGCTTGAGCTGACGTCGAAAAGGTCCACGGCGATGAGCTTTTTGTAGAGCCGGTCATAGCCGGCCATGTCGCTCACCACGGCCTTTAGGAGGTAATCCACTTCTCCACTCATGCGGTAGCTCTCGAGGACCTCCGGGATATCCTGGATCACCCGATGAAAGGCCTTGGACCAGGCCTCCGTGTGCTGATTGGTCTTGATCAGCACGTACACCGTGAGGCCAAGGCCGACCTTCTCGGCGTTTACCAGGGCTACTCGCCCTTCGAGAATGCCCTCGGCCTCCAGGCGCTGAATGCGGCGCCAGCAGGCGGTCCGGGACAGGGCCACGGACTCTGCGAGTTCCGCCAGGGGCTGCTGCGCATCCCGCTGCAGAGCCTCAAGAATCCTTCTATCGTGCGCATCAAGGGGCTTCATTGGAATAATTTCCCAATAAAAAGTTTTTAAAGAAACAAAATATCACATCAAAGGGGTTAATAAGGGAAAAAAGGTCATCATGGTTCGCGTTGTCTTCGTACACTGAAGGCTCCGCATTCCACAGGGCCTGCGCCATGCACGGGGAAAACGCTGACGATCTTTTCACCTGGCTGCGCGAGGGCGTCCTCGGCGATCGCGCTACCGTGCCCACGCCCTTCGGGCCCCGGCCCCTGATCTACGCAGACTATACGGCCTCGGGGCGCGCCTTTAAGCCCATTGAGGACTTTCTCCAGGCCCGGGTGCTGCCCTTCTACGCCAACACCCATTCGGAAAGCGCTTTCACGGGTCGCCAAACCCATCGGTTTCGAGAAGACGCGCGGAACCAGATTCGCGCCGCGGTGGGGGCTGGCCCCGAGCATGCGGTGATCTTCTGCGGCTCCGGCGCCACCGGGGCGATCAACCGGCTCATCGATTGCTTGGGCCTCCGCCACCGGCCTCCCGGGGCGCCCCGCCCCGTGGTCATCCTCGGCCCCTTTGAGCACCACTCCAATGAGTTGCCCTGGCGGGAAAGCGCTGTCGATCTTCGCCACGTGCCCCTGAGCGCCGAGGGCACCTTCGATGAGGCGGCCCTGGCCGAGCTTTTGAAGCGCCTCAAGCCAGGCTTCTTTGCGAGCTTCTCCGCTGCCTCGAACGTGACCGGCGTGCGCTGCGATACGCAGCGCATCAGCGCTCTGATCCACGCCGCCGGGGGACGAGTGTTTTGGGATTACGCCGCCGCCGGGCCCTACGTGGCCATCGACGCCTCCGATAAGGATGCGATTTTTCTCTCCCCCCACAAGTTTCTTGGCGGTCCGGGGACGCCGGGGGTCCTGGTGGTGCGCAAGGATCTCCTCACCGGGGCGGTGCCAGCGGTGCCCGGGGGCGGGACCGTATCCTTCGTATCTCCGGAAGGGCATCGCTACCTTCAGGCCCTAGAGCGTCGGGAGGAGGGGGGCACGCCCCCTATCGTGGAAACCGTGCGGGCCGGGTTGGCCTTCGCGCTAAAGGAAAAGGTGGGGGCCGCGCGCATTGAGGCGCAGGAGGCGCGCCTTCTGGCCCGGGCAGAAGCGGCCCTCGGTGCTCTTCCCGAGCTTCGCCTGCTTGGGCCGCGTAGCGGCCCCCGCCTCGCAACTCTCTCTTTCCAAATCTTCCGGGGGGCGCAGCCTTTGCACTACGGCTTTGTGGTGGCGCTGCTGAACGACCTGTTCGGGATTCAGGTGCGTGGCGGCTGCTCCTGCGCCGGGCCCTATGCCCATCATCTGCTGGGGATTTCCGAGGCGGACAGCCAGCGCTTTGATGAGGCGATTGCGTCGGGCCACGCGGTGCTGCGCCCGGGCTGGGTGCGCATGAACTTTAACTACTTCCTTGATGAGGAAAGCCTTGCCTATCTTCTCGACGCGGTCACCTTCGTGGCGAAGAAGGGCTACCGCTTCCTGCCCTTTTATCGCTACTGCCCCGCGGAGGGGCGATGGATTCATCGCGACGATACGGGGGCGGGGCTGATGGCCTTGGCCAGCGCTTTTGAGGGTGCGCCCCTTTCCCCCCCGCGTTGTGACGCGCCCTTGGCCACCTTCCTCGCCGCGGCGGAGGCCGCCACGCCCCCGTGCCCCGAGCGCCCCGGGGCGGTGCCCACCCGTTTGCCCGAGGTGCCGGAAGGTCTAGCGCCTCTGCAGTGGTTTTACCTGCCCCCAGCGGCCTAGGGGACGAGGGGCTTAAACCCTGCTAGCGTGATCCCTGGGAATGATCGGGAGGACGCGCACCATGCCTAAGCTGAAGGAGTTTGCGGCGGGGACGGAGGGGGCAAGGCTTGCCGCCGTGCTGGCGGAGGACGGGGCCTTGATTCTGCGGGACGTGCTGTCCCAGGAAAAGCAGGCCGAGTTTCTCCGCGAAATGGAGCCCTTTCTAGAGGCCACGCGCCTCGGCGCTGACAGCTTTACGGGCTTCCAAACCACCCGCACCGGCGCCCTCGCGGCGCGCTCCGCCGTCGCTCGGGAGATGATCCTCGATCCAACGGTGCTAGGCGCGACGGAAGCCTTTCTAGCCCCCTACTGCGAGCGCTTTCATCTTCATCTGACTCAGGTGATCCGCTTGAAGGGCGGGCAGCCCGCGCAGGTCCTGCATCGCGATCGCTGGGCCTGGGGCAAGGTGCTCCAGGGCGTCGAGCCCCAGTGCAACACCATCTGGGCCCTCACCGATTTCACGGAAGAGAACGGCGCGACCATCGTGGCGCCGGGAAGCGTGGCCTGGCCCGATGACGCCCAGGCGCAACCGGAGCAGCTCTGCCAGGCGGTGATGCCCGCGGGCAGCGTCCTTTTGTATTCAGGATCGGTTTTTCACGGTGGCGGGGAGAATCGCAGCGAGGGAGATCGCATCGGCGTCAACCTCACCTATTCCCTGGGATGGCTTCGGCAGGAAGAGAACCAGTACCTCGCGTGTCCGCCGGAGCTGGCGAAGCGCTTTGATCCCGCGCTGACGAAACTTCTGGGATACCAGGTGGGCAGCTATGCCCTGGGCTACTACACGCCGCCCCTGCCCCCGGGCGCGGGGCCAGAGTGCGTGGGGCCGGAGTTTGCCCTGGGGATAGAACGGGACCATGAGGGCTTCGGGGAAGAAGCCCTCCGGGCCGCGCTCAACAAGGCCTAGGCGCCGTAGCGTTTCACCAGCTGGCGCCCGAGGGCCATCATGTGGACCTCGTCGGGGCCGTCGGCCTGTCGGCACCAGCGGGCGTAGTTGAAGGCCTCGGCCATGGGGTAATCCGCCGTGAGGCCCCCGGCGCCGTGGATCTGCATGCAGCGATCGATGATCGCTTGGGTCACCCGGGGGACGGAAATTTTCGTCGCCGCGATCAGATCCCGGGCGTCCTTTGCTCCCACCGCATCCATGGTGGCGGCGGTCTTCAGGGTCAGCAAGCGCAGACTTTCCAACTCAGAGAACGAGAGAGCGAGGTTCTCCAGCACGGACTGATGCTCGGATAGCTTGCGCCCAAAGGTGCTGCGCCGCTCGGCCCGTTGGCAGGCAAGCTCCAGGGCCCGTTGCGCCGATCCGATAAGTCGCATGCAGTGGTGGATGCGTCCGGGCCCTAGCCGGCCCTGGGCGATTTCGAAACCCCGACCCTCTCCTAGAAGGAGGTTCTCCGCGGGCACGCGCACATCTTCGAAGTGCACCTCGGCGTGGCCCAGGGGAGCGTCGTCGTAGCCAAGGGTGCTGAGGGGCCGAACGATGCGGACCCCCGGGGTGTGCTTGGAAACGAGAATCTGGCTGTGGCGCTGATGGCGATTTTCATGGACGGGGTCCGAGACGCCCATGACGATAAAAATCTTCGTCCGCTCGTAGGGCGCATTGGTGATGAACCACTTTTTGCCGTTAATGCGGTAGTGATCGCCATCCCGTTCGATGCGTGTTTCGATATTCGTGGCGTCGCTTGAAGCCACGTCTGGCTCGGTCATGCAGTAGGAGGAGCGCATCTCCCCAGCAAGGAGCGGCTTAAGCCAGGCGTCCTGCTGAGCCGGGGTTCCATACTTGAGAAACACCTCCATGTTCCCCGTGTCCGGCGCATTGCAGTTAAAGGCCTCCGGCGCCCATAGCACTCGGCCCATTTCCTCAGCGAGGGGCGCGTAGTCTAGGTTGGATAGCCCTCCAAACTCCGTAGGCATCCATAGATTCCAGAGCCCGGCAGCCTGGGCTTTCTCCTTCAAGAGATCCATGGTTTTCAGGGGGGCAAAGCGGTTCTCCGCCGCGGCGAGCTCCTCGTGATAGGCCGCTTCCCGGGGATAGACCTCGGCCTTCATAAAGGCCCGGAGGCGCTCGAGAAGCTGCTCGGCGTCGGGGGATAGGGCTAGATTCATTTCACAGTCCTTAGCTTTGGCGTTAAGCGTTTTGCGATTGCCATTGTTCAAGACCCCGGCGCAGGAAGCGCGCGAGGGTGTCCGGATCTTGCGCGCCGGGGATACCGAAGCCCGTGGGGAGGACGGTGCAGGGGACGCCGGTGATGCCGTTGTCCCGGGACCAGCGCACCTCGTGCTGCACTTCCCGGGTGCCTTCCCCGGTCGGGAGCCAGGCTGCGGCAGCTGCTCCGTCGAGGCCCGCCTCGGTCACGGCGTTTGTGAGCACGGCCTCATCGCCCAGATCTTCCCCTTCCGTGAAGTAGCGCCGAAAGAGCGCTTCCAGAAGGCGGTCCTGGGCGGCGGCGCCCCCCTGCACGTGTGCCCAGCGCAGCAGGCGATGGGCCGAAAGGGTGTTGGGCATGCGCCGTGCACGCTCGAAATTAAGGGCAAGACCCACGGCCTCGCCTTCGGCCTTAAGGCGTTCCACCACGGCGCTGCGACCTGAACCGCCGCTGCTCCCAAAGCGTAGGGTCATGAACTCGGCTCGATCCATGCCGTCGGCGGGCAGCTCAGGATAAAGCTGATAGGCCCGCCAGGTGACGGTAATGTCCTCGAGGCCGGGCTGGGCCAGGGCTTGCTCGAGCTTACGCTTGCCAATCCAGCACCAGGGGCAGATGGCATCGGAAAAGACGTCGATATTCATGGCGGTTCCTCCCGCGCCGAACCATAGCACCGGCGGCGAGGCTGGGCGATCATGGCGCTAGCAGCTTTTCGACGGGGAGGGGGGATGAAGCAGACGACCTGGGCGGCATGGGTCAGCGAACTTCGGGCGGGGGATCGGATCTTTGTCCCGGGGGGGCCGGGAGAGCCCACGGGGCTGCCCGGGGCGCTGGCCGCGGGGACTGCCGCGGCCGCCTCCTTTGTCCAGTTTCCCCTGCCGGGGATGAACCGCTTTGACTACAGCTTGGCGGGCCCCGGGGCACGGCAAGAAACTTTCTTCCTCACCCCAGCGCTCCGCGAGGGCTTTCAGGCGGGGCGCGTGGCCTTCCATCCCTTGCATATGCGCCGCACCTTTGACGCGCTGGCGAAGGGGCCCGCCTTTGACTGGGTGGTGCTCATGGCGCGGCGCGACGAGGAGGGCCAGTGGCGCCACGGTCTGAATGTCGATTTCCTCCCGGCCGTATTGCCCCAGGCCCGGGCCGTGTTGGTGCAGGAGAACCCTGGCCTGCCCCTTCTACCTGGGGCACCGCGCCTCGATCCCGCTCAGATCACGGCCGTGATCGTCGACGATACGGCCCTTCCGGAACTCGCTGTCCCGGCCCTCGATGTGGCTTCCGAAGCCATCGGGTCCTTGGTCGCGGCTCGGGTGCCGGACGGTGCGTGCCTGCAGACGGGGATTGGGCAGATCCCCGCGGCCGTGCTCCACGCCCTTCGGGGTCATCGTGACTTGGGTTTTCACGGTGGTCTGGTCGATGCGGGGGTGCTCGCTCTGATCGAGGCTGGGGTGCTCACCGGGGCCCGGAAGCGCCGGGACCGGGGGGTGCACGTCACGGCCATGGCCCTGGGAGACCGGACCTTCTACAACGCGCTTGAGGGGGTTCCCGAGCTCCGCTTCTGCGGCGCCCATATCACCCATGAAAGCACCATCATTGCCGGGCTTGATCATTTCGTCTCGATCAATTCGGCGGTGGAGGTGGACCTTTTTGGGCAGGTGAACGCCGAAACCGTTGGCGGGCGGCAAATCTCCGGGCCCGGGGGCGCTGTGGATTTTATGCGGGCGGCCGCCGGGGCGCCCGAAGGCCAGTCCATTGTGGCCCTCACGGCCACGGCCAAGGGGGGGGCGTTGTCGCGTATCGTGCCGACCCTGGCTGCGGGCACGCCGGCCACCGGGCTGCGCACGGACAGCGACGTGATCGTGACCGAATTCGGCGTGGCGGAGCTGAAGGGGAAGAGCCTCGAGGCCCGGGCCGAGGCACTGATTGCCGTGGCCGCACCGGAGCACCGGGAAGGCCTGGCCGCGGCCTGGGCGTCCCTTCGCGCGAGAATCTAGCTTTCCCGTTGTCCTTCTTCCCGGGGCGGGGTTATACTCCGCGCCCCTCGGGTGCGTAGCTCAGTTGGTTAGAGCACCGTCTTCACACGGCGGGGGTCGCTGGTTCGAATCCAGCCGTACCCACCAATTCCCTTCCCGGGGTTCTCTTACGCGGCGATCCCGGCGATAAGAAGAGGGCCCCATGGCGCATTCCCTTCCCCACGCTGAACTTTCCATGGAAAGCATCGAAGAGGATTTTGCCTTCTTCGATAGCTGGGAAGACCGCTATGGCTACGTGATCGACCTAGGCCGAGGTCTGCCGCCCTTTCCCGAAGAATTTCGCGATGATGCACACCAGGTGCGAGGCTGCCAAAGCCAGGTGTGGATGGTCACGGATTTGGAAGACGGTTTCTTTCGCCTCGCCGTGGACTCGGACGCCCTCATCGTTAAGGGCCTCGGCGCCCTGGTGATGGCAGCCCTTGATGGGCTGCCCCCGGGGGAAGCGGCGGCGGTCGATGTCTTTGATCTTTTCGAGCGCCTCGGCCTTTTGAAGCACCTTTCCCCGACCCGGGGCAATGGCCTGCGGGCCATGGTGGAGCGGGCGCAACGCAGCGCTGCCGCCCTTTAGGTTCTTCCCCTTCCCCAGTCCCCTGGTAAGCTCCGAGATCGTCAATGCTTGGGGAGAGGACCCTTCATGGATAGCGCAGCCCTTCGGGAAAAGTATCGGCAGGAACGGGATAAGCGCCTTCGAGCCGATGGTAATCAGCAGTATCGACGGCTCGCGGGCAGCGCCCTTGCGGACTACCTCACCGATCCCTACACCCCAAAGGAGGAGCGGGCCCCGAAGACCGATCATGTCACCTTCGCCTTTATCGGCGGGGGCTTTGCGGGTCTTGTGACCGGGGCCCGGCTGAAGGAAGCGGGCATCACGGACGTGCGTATCCTCGAGAAGGGCGGCGACTTTGGCGGTACCTGGTACTGGAATCGCTACCCCGGGGCTCAATGCGATACGGCGTCCATGATCTACATGCCGCTGCTGGAGGAGACGGGCCACCGGCCCACGGAAAAGTACGCTCATGCGCCGGAGATCCTAGCTCAGTGCCAGCGCATTGGGCGCCAGTACGATCTCTACCATAACGCCCTGTTTCACACGGAAGTGAAGGATCTCAAGTGGCTCGAGGACCGCGCGGTTTGGCAGATCGAGACCGACCGGGGAGACTGCTTTACAGCGAAGTATCTGGGCATGGGAACGGGGCCTCTGCACGTGCCTAAGCTACCGGGTATCCCTGGCGTCGAGCGCTTTAAGGGCCACTCCTTCCACACCAGCCGCTGGGATTATGACTACACCGGGGGCGATCCCCTCGGCGCGCCCCTGGACAAGCTTGGGGACAAGCGCGTGGCCATCATCGGCACCGGCGCCACGGCGGTGCAGTGCGTGCCCCATCTGGCCCGGGCGGCGAAGCGCCTCTATGTCTGCCAGCGCACGCCGTCCTCCGTGGACGTGCGCGATAATCATCCCATCGACCCGGACTGGTTCGCCTCCATAGCCACCCCTGGCTGGCAGCAGCGCTGGCTGGAAAACTTCACGGAAAACCAGGCCATGGGTACGGCCAAGGAAGACCTCGTGCAGGACGGCTGGACGGACCTATCCCGGCGGATCCGGGAAAAGGTGATGGGCCTGCCGCCAGAACAGCGTACCCCTACAGGCATGCTCGCGGCCTACGAAGAAGCCGACGATGAAAAGATGGAAGAGATCCGCACCCGGGCGCGCACCGTGGTGAAGGACGCGGCGACGGGGGAGAAGCTCCAGGCCTGGTATCGCCAGCTGTGTAAGCGCCCCTGCTTCCACGACCAGTATCTCCAGGCCTTTAATGAGCCTGCGGCCGTGCTTCTCGATACGGACGGCCAGGGGGTGGAGGAAATCACGGAGACCGGCGTGGTGGTGGGAGGCAATCACTACGAGGTCGATTGCATCATCTACGCCTCGGGTTTTGAGGTGGGCACCCCCTTCACGGAGCGGGCCGGCTTTGACCCGGCAGGGAAGGGGGGGCTGCGGCTTTCCCAGCGCTGGGCTGAGGGCATGCGTTCGCTCCACGGCACGCACGTGGCGGGCTTCCCCAATCTCTTCATTGTCCAGCCTACCCAGGGTGCCAACCTGATCTCGAACGTGCCCCACAACCTGACGGAATCGGGGCAGGCCATCGCAGCCGTCGTGGCCGCAGCGGAAAGCCAGGGGGCGCAAACGGTTGAGGTGACCGATGAGGCGGAGAAGGCTTGGGTGGAGCTTCTACTGTCGGCGCCGCCGCGCGCCATGATCGGTTCCCAGGAGTGCACGCCGGGGTACTACAACAACGAGGGGCAGGACCCGGGCCCGGGCGCTCGCTATCACACGGGCTATCCCGCGGGCCCCACGGCCTATTTCCGCTACCTGCGGCAGTGGTGGGGCGAGGGCTCCTTTGCGGGCCTCGCCTTTGATGGAAGGCCCCTTAGCGCGTAAGCACCACGGGGAGGTCAGCGATGCCGTGGATAAAGTTGTTCGGGTTGAACACGGCGTCGCCGACGACCTCGATGCTGGAGAAGCGGGCGAGTAGTTCTTCCCAAAGGATCTTCAGCTGAAGCTCCGCTAGACGATTGCCCATGCAGCGGTGAACGCCGAAGCCGAAGCTGACATGGGCCCGGGCGTTTTCCCGATCGATCCGCAGGCGGTCCGCATCGTCGAAGACCGTCTCGTCCCGGTTCCCCGATAGATACCACATCACCACCTTATCGCCCTTCTTAAAGGCCTTGCCCTGGAAGCTCACGTCTTCCTGCACCGTGCGACGCATGTGGATGACCGGGGACTGCCAGCGAATCATCTCTGCCACCATATTCGGAATGAGGCCAGGATTGGCCCGGAGCTTGGCCATCTCCTCGGGCTGCTGATTCAGGGCCAGCACGCCGCCGCTGATGGAGTTTCGCGTGGTGTCGTTGCCGCCCACGATCAGCAGCATGATGTTGCCGAGGAACTCCGTGGGGCGGGTGTGCATGTCCCGGGTGGACTCCCCGTGTACGAGCATGGAGATGAGATCGGCCTGGGGCGGCTTCTGAGCCCGGTCGTTCCAGAGGCCCATGAAGGTTTCGGCGCAGTCCTTGAAGGCGGCAGCGCGCACCTCCCGGGTGACCCCCGCTTCCCCCATGAGCTCCGGGGATGCGGTGGTGATGTCGGACCAGTGGATCAGCTTGTGCCGATCCTCGTAGGGGAACTCAAAGAGCGTGGCGAGCATGCGCGCCGTGAGCTCCACGGAGACCGCGGGCACCCAATTGAAGGGCGTGCCCACGGGCAGGTGTTCGAGAATGTCCACCACCCGTTCCCGAATCAGGGGCTCTAAGCGGGCGAGGTTCGTGGGGGCCACGGACGGGGCCACGGTTTTGCGCTGGGCTGCGTGCTTGGGCTCATCCATGGAGATGAAATTGTCGAGGCGGATCGCCTCGTCGAGCTCCGGCTCGGCGATGGTGATGCCCCCGACCTCGGAGGAGAACAGGGTGTGGTTCATGTCCACGGCCTTGATGTCCCCGTGGCGCGTAATAGACCAGTAGGGACCGTTGGGGCTATCGGCGCAGTAGTGCACCGGATCTTCGGCGCGAAGCCGGGCGAAGTGTTCTCGCCAGCTGCCATCAGCGAAGGTGCCGGGGCGGCTAGGATCTAAGGTTTCAAGGCTATCCTGTGGGCTTTCGCTCATTGGGTCATCTCCCCGTGCGCTCGCTTAGGGGGCGAGCTGTTTTTGTGTGCTTTCTATGCGGAGGCGCCGGGCCCTTCCCCCGCTCCCGTTCTTCCCCGGCCCCGTGCTGGCGGTTTGGGCATCAATGAATTGGAACACCATGGGGAAACTGAGCCCCGTGACCTCTCCATTCACCGTGATTTCCTCAAGCTGATCAAGGGTTGGGAAGCCGCCGAAGGCCTCCCCGGGATCCCCCAGGAAGAAATCGCCATCCATATCCGTTCCGGCCACCAGTTCGTAGGTGCCGGGCGCTAAGTTAGGCAGGGTGAAGGGGTAGCGGCCGTTGACGGGCGCCAACACCGTGGCCTGGGCAATGGTGTCGCCGCTCACGGGATCAAGGGCCAGCACAAAGACCACCCCTGCCGTGGCCTCGAGGGCCCGCTCGGGATCGGCATTCTCGTAGCGCACAGAGATGGGCAGGCTACTGCTGCCGAGGTTCGCTTCCAGACGGCTGGCAAAGCTTCCGAAGGGAAGGGCCGTTCGGTCCAGGGTGAGCAAGAAGCGCCAGGGGGTGCCCGGATCCGTGGGAACGGGGGTGATCGTGAGGGCGGGGTCCGCCGTGGTCAGGGCTAGGGTACCGTCGCTGCCATCCCCCGTGGCGGTGATGGTCAGCTCGAATTCCGTCGTCGAGCGGCCAAAGTTCACCGAACTAGGGCTGGCCCGGAGCACGAGGGGCGCCGGTGGTTCCTCTCCGCTGGCAACCGCCTGGGCGTAGCGCACGGCCTTTAGCGCATTGATGCGGCCGATGCCGAAGAAGTCGTCCCGTCCCGCTTCCCCCAGATCGTCCGTGAGTTGCCCGGCCTCCAGCGCTTGGGCAAAGGTGCTTGGGGTAAGCGCGGGGAGGAGCGCCTTCATGAGCGCCGCAACCCCGGCTACGTGGGGCGCCGCCATGGACGTACCCGCCTTAAATTCGATGCTCGGCGTGATGGCGCCGTCATCTTCCCCATCGGTGGATAGGACGAGGTCGGGCTGGGCGTCGCCGTTGAGGTCCGCAGTGTTGTCGCCCCCGGGGGCTGCCACGTCAATGGTGCTGCCGAAGTTGGAGTAGCTCGCCAGGCGATCATCGATGGTTGTTGCGGACACGCTGATGACGCCTTCGTAGGCAGCGGGGAAGTTCGGGACACTGCTCCCCTCATTTCCCGCCGCGGCGATGATAAGGCTCCCGGCGGCCTGGGCTTCCAAAAATGCCTGCTCTTCGCTGAGGGATCCGCCGGCGCCCCCCAGGGAGAGATTGATGACGTCCGCGGGCTGGGCGGGAACGGTATTGGAGGCGTTCGAAAGTCCTGCGGCAAAGCGCACGGCCTGGACGATATCGAAGCTGGAGCCCCGTTCGCAGCCTAGGACCCGGAGCGGCATGATCTTTCCAGCCCAGGTAACTCCCGCCACCCCAGCGCCATTGTTGGTGGCCGCGCCGATGGTTCCGGCGACGTGGGTGCCGTGGAAACTCGAGGGGAAGAGGCCGCCGCAGGCGTCCCCGGGGTCGTTGGGATTAGCGTCGATCCCGTCCCCATCCGCGGCGTTATCGGCGTCGGCGATGAAATCGTAGCCCGGGACGAGGCGGCTTCGGAGATCGGGGTGATCGATGATGCCCGT
>Ga0255780_10000987_pt1 | contig 26866 bp, 11 predicted proteins | sample 071ome_32_FD_179978 | JGI IMG/M metagenome (GOLD analysis project Ga0255780, IMG submission 179978) | Coastal salt marsh microbial communities from the Groves Creek Marsh, Skidaway Island, Georgia - 071405AT metaG (version 2) | ecosystem: Environmental > Aquatic > Marine > Intertidal zone >... | reverse complement strand
CGTCCACATCAATCCCAATAATCCCAATATCCAAACTGGATGCGGGTGTGGGTGCGGGTGCGCGCATGGGGGGGGTCATCGACGAGTCGTGATCGACGAAACACATCCACGGACGGACGGACGGCGGGGCGCAGCGCTGGGACGGACGACAGACGACGCGGGACGCTCGAGCGAGCGAGCGACGGGAACGGAAGGCGAGTGGTTAGAGCCCGTAGGTCGTGGAGGTCGTGGACGGAGACGGAGACGCGGACGGAGGAGCGCGCGGACGGACGGGGGAGAGCGCGGACGGAGGAGCGAGCGGCGCGCGCGCGCGCACGGGAAAAGAAGCGAGGGAGGCGTGGTTTTTGTGTTTGTGTTTGGTTTGGTTTCGTTTTGGGTGACGACGCGAGAGGGGCGCGACGTCGTTCGGTGGTTACGCGCGGGGCGTTCGTGAACGGAGAAGACGATTAGAATCGTCGTCGTCGACGACGGGGGCGATGAGCGAACACGAGGCGCCGGAACTATGCCCGCTGTGTTGCAACGAGATGGACGCCACGGATCGAGCGTTTAAGCCGTGTCGGTGCGGGTATCAGATCTGCGCGTGGTGTTGGCATCAGTTGATGGAACTCGCGAGTAAAGACGACGCGAAAGGGAAGTGCCCGGCGTGTAGGACAGAGTACGACGAGGATTCGATATCGTTCGACGCGCCTCCGGAGGAAGAGCTCACGGCGCAGAAGTCGAAGAAGAGGGACGGGAAAGGGGTCGGGGCGGCTGCCGTGGGAACGAACGGGGCAAAGGGCGCGATCGGTGCGGCGGGAAGCGCGGGGACTTCTAGAAAACATTTGCAGAATGTTAGGGTTATTCAGCGGAACCTCGTGTACGTGGTCGGTCTCAGCTCGCGTTGCTGCAAGGAGGAGGTGCTGAGGAAGAGCGAGTTTTTTGGCAAGTATGGCGACATTCTTAAACTGCAGGTTTCCATCAATAAACAGGGCAGCTCGTCGTACGCCGGAAGGGACGCCGAGAACACTGGTAGCGCGTACGTGACGTTTTACGAGGAGACGGATGCGATGAAGTGCATTCAGCACATTGATGGGACGCCTTTGGATGGTAGGATTTTAAGGGCGTGCTTCGGCACAACCAAGTACTGCAACTCATTCCTCAAGTATCTTCCGTGCAACAATCCAGACTGCTTGTACTTGCACGACATAGGTGAAGATAACGATTCGTTCACAAAGGAAGAAATGTTGGCGCACTACGGAACGAAGCATCAGAGCTTCCAGGAGGCGACGAGGGCGGCCTCTACCAGTGGCGGCGGCGGCGCCTCGATTGAGAGAACGTCTAGCTTGAGTTCCATTCCCGCACCCTTGACGGGTGGCTTGCGGGTGCCACCGCCTAGACCACTGATTCCTACGCCACCTGTGGGACCGCCGCCACCGAACGCTTTGGGAGTCGGCGTCCCAGTCGCCAGCGCGTGGCCTAGCCTGGGGAGCAGCAACTCTCCCTCAAAACCTGCGGCCGCCGCTCCGCCCGCCGCTCCGCCCGCGCCCTCGGCCCCGCCCCCCGCGCTCACAAAGGCGAACAAGTCGTCGATCCCTGCGCCGCGGGTACCCGCACCGAGAGCGACCGGTGTGTGCCCGGTGCGACCGGCGGGTGCGGGAGGACCCGGATGGGGATCGACGAACTCGTCTTTGGGCGTCTTTGGGGGGCCATCGTCCGCGACGGCTGCGTCCACTGCCACGTCTACGACGAGCCCGTCGAGCGGTTCAAACTCTCCAACGTCTCAGTTGAAGACGAAGAACGGGTTCACGCTGCCGCAGCCTCGCAAGATAGCAGGAGTGACGGTGCCTGCGCCAAAGGCTGCCGCGCCGGCTGATGCGACGGTGCCGTCCGCACACAGCGCGCCGAGCCCCGCGGGAGCGGATGCGGCGAGCGCGTTCCCGGATGCGCTCTTCACCGATGCATTCAACACATCGTTAGACTTTGACCCGGGCGCCATACTGAGGAAGCACGTCGGCGCGTCGCAGCAGGGCTCCCCGGTGGAACAGCCGAGAGCTTCTCGATTTGGCTTTGCCCTCGAGGCTCAATCGCCTACGGCACAGGTTGCGCAAGCGAAGGATGGCGAGTCGATGTTCCGCGCTCTCTTACCGGGTGCGAACGTTAGAATCGCGACGCACGAGCCGTTGACGACGCAGCCGCCGAATAATGCGACGAGTATTCCGGCACCTAGACGAGGGCCGCCGCCGGGATTTGGCGGGGCGCAAAAGTAAGACTCATGGCACGAGCGAGTTTGAGGTAGACAGTAAAGCAAGCAGAGCAAATGTGTGGTTATTGTGTGCGATAATTCATTGGACATTTTTTGTGTAGCGTCAGACCGTAGATAATGGAAAACGGAAAAGCCTAACGTGGTGTTGAGCGTGCGCTCGAGAGCGAGCCCGCTCAGGGCTTTATTAAACAGATTTTGTAATTCTCAAGTCAACCTTATTTGATCATATTTGAAATTCGAGCTAGTGAACATGCGTGGAAGCGAACCGCGTCTGCAAGATTTCGCACATCTTACATGATGGACGACGCCTTGATGACGAGCGGTCTCGCTGACGCTAAATCTTCGAGTCCCATCTTCAAGTTGGCGTTCGCGCGCGCCAGAACCTCCTTCACCGACTTTACCCTCTTCTCCTCATCCACTCTGACCAAATCACCCTCAATCGTCACCTTGACGTCACCGCAGTACGTATCATCCCCATCCAAAGCACTCGCGCCTCCGTTCCATTCCTTGAGGGTGTAGGCTGAGTTGAACGCCGTCAAACTCGCCTTGACGCTATCCACAGAGACATCCATGAGAGCCGCGAGCTTGTCGACTTGAATCGACGCGTACATCTTCAAGCAGTTGCGCAACTTTGGCACTGTCGCATGCGAAGCGACGACTTGGGAGAACGCACTCTGTTGCGCTTTGAACGCTTCTGCGTTATCGCCGCCGACAAACTTGGGCGACGCGTAAGAGAAGAGTTCGTCAAACAAGGCAGATTCGCCGCTCGTCATGCGGTTAATCTTGTCGCTATACTTTTGGTGCAAGGTGAGGGAAACAGACTCATCGAGCAGGTAGTTCTGTCCCGGAACGAGCGATAAAATCATCGCGAGGAGAGCGTACATTTGCTCTTGCTTCTTCAAGAGGAGAGGCAGTGCGTGAGGTCTGATGGCGCCGAACTTGATGCGCTCAATGTTTTGGACGCTCTCGTTCAAGTGTCGAATCGCATCCGTGTATCGGCCGAGCATAAAATAAGCGAAGCCGGCGTGATAGCGCGTGGAAACGTTCGCGCCGGCAATCTTGGTGAAGAGACCAGCCTTGTCCAAATCGATGGCGTCGAGCGCCTTCAACGCGCCTTCGAAATCACCCTTGAGCACGTGCACGCGACTAATACCGATTTGCGCGTAGTAACCGAGGACAGTGAGGACGTTGCTCGAGGAGAGATCGTAACCCTCAGTCTCCGAGAAAGAAATCTCTCCCTTGCGTTCGCGTTCGAGGATAGCCTTGATGCCACTCTTGTCCACCAGCGTCTGCAACACGCCCACGACGCCCGCTTGGTCCCAAACCTTGGCGTCCAACGCCTTGAGCGCGCTCACCTCCTCCGGAGTACGCTTCGCTCCACCCTTGAACTGTTGGAACGACTGGTACTGGTAAACAAACTCATCAATCATCTCGAACAACCACAAAGTCGGAAGCTGCATGTTTGCCTCGCCAGTGGAGAGCGCGCCGAACAACGCGCAATAGTTGTCCCACGCGCCCTTGCGCTCCTCGGCGCTCGGCGTCGTCGCCGCGTGGATGTGTCTGTAGTACAATTCTGAGTACATCATCTTGAACATCGCATCGTTATCCGCCAAACCCGCGATCGCGTCCGCCTTGGGCCACGCCGACTTTTTGAAGAACCTCTCGCTGATGGCTGAAAAGGATCTTTCGTACACGCTCAGCGTCTCGTACACTGCGTCGTCGTCATCGTCGCGCGACATTTCAAATCTCCGTCAGTCTTTCGTCTCACAATCTCCGTCCGAATCGTCCGACGAATCTCTCGCTACGCTCGCGCCGACGCCTCAGAGCGTCTCCCGGAAGCCACAGGCTTCGCAGCGCGCGTGAAAAACCCAAAAAAACAAAAATCGCGCTTCGGCATCGCGTCGTCGCGCGTCGCGTCGTCCGTGCCCGGGAACGCACCATTCTTATCGCGCACGTGCCCGTACAGGCACGTCACAAACTGTTTCACCGCCTCGGGGACGTCACCGGCGGACATTTCACCGTTCCGCGCGCGTCGTCTCTCTCTGCCGCCGCGCCCGCGACCTCGACCTCGACCTCGACCTCGACCGACCCCGTGGGGTGGTTTCTTTGAGTCATGACTCGTCACCACTCGGGACGTAGATGTCTACAGAGTGAATGCCCATACGTACGTCCAACAACCACAGCCAGTCGAACGGACGACGCATCGGCGAGGACGGACGGCCGCCGCGACACGCGCGCGCGCGGCGACGGAGGGACGGACGATGGAGCGGGCGAACAAGACGTTCGTGAAAACGATCAAACGAGGCAAGGCTGTGCAAAAAGTGCGGCGGGAACACTACCTGCGGGACGACGTGTACGTCGGACACGAGGCGGCGGAGGAGCGGTACCGAGGAAAGGACCCGGCGGCGTGGGTGCTGCGACCGGAACGACGGAAAACGGGAAAGGAAGGGAAGGATGGAGAGGACGGAGAGGGAACGCGCACGATTGCCGTGATTGATACCAACGTCGCTTTGCATCAGATGGACGCGTTGGCGGACTCGAGGGTGACGGACGTGGTGGTGTGCGCGACGGTTATGGAGGAGACGCGCGCGAAGAGCCGAACGAGTTACGAGCGGTTGCGAGCGATGTGTCGAGACAAGGGGAAGAGATTCTTTGTCTTTAGCAATGAACATCACCGGGAGACGTACGCGCGGGATGAACCGGGGGAAACGCCGAACGATAGGAACGATAGAGCGATTAGACTGGCTGCGGCGTTTTACAGGAGAGTCATACCGAAGAGCGCGTGCGAGCGGGTGGTGCTCGTGACGAACGATCGAGGGAACGCGAGAAAGGCGAAAGAGGAGTCGGTAGAGGTTATGAGTGTCTCAGAATGGATCGCATCCATCTCGGAGGACGCGAGTCTGCGCGACTTGGTCGTGGCTGGTGGCGGAGCGGAAATTCCAGACGAGCGCGAATCCAAGAGAGCGAGGGGAGGCGCGGCGAAAGGAGACAAGGTTTTCAGCGATCATCTTAGCGTCGATGAGATTAAAGAAGGTTTAGTGAGCGGGAAGCTCATTAAGGGTGGTATCAGAACGTCTCGTTACAACCCTTTCGAGGCGTACGTCATGAATGAGGCGACGGGAGATAGCGTGTTGCTCGACGGCCGATCGGCTATGAACCGAGCCATCGACGGTGACGTGGTGGCAGTGGAGATTTTGCCAGAGTCAGATTGGGTTCGGCCAGGGTCCAAGCTCGTCACGGAAAGCGCCGCGGATGATGCAAGCAAGGAAGAGGGCGCGGATGCGGGAGGTTTGGCGCCAGAGACGGCGGACGAAACTGAAACAATTGCGGCGGCGGCGAAGAAGACAGCTGGCGCGGTGCCGACTGGTAGAGTCGTCGGGATTATCCGCCGTAATTGGCGAGAGAGAGGCTACGCCGCGTCGATCGACATGGGTAAAGATGGTAAAGGCCCAAACCCTGCAGCTGGAGGATTCGCCTCTCGCGTGCTGTGCGTTCCCAGCGACAGGCGCTTCCCAAAGATTCGCATTCAGACACGACAACTTGAGAGTTTGCTCGATCAAAGAATCGTCGTGGTGATTGATGATTGGCCCGTGGACAGCATGTATCCCGTAGGACATTACGTCAAATCTCTCGGATTGATCGGAAGCGTCGATGCCGAGACACAAGCGCTGCTTCTGGAGAATGACGTCGACGATAGGCCTTTCGCGCCCGCCGTCTACGCGTGCGTCCCGCCGCTTCCTTGGAAGGTGACTGAAGATCACCTGGCTGAGCCCGGTCGAGAGGATTTGCGCGATTTATTAGTTTGCAGCGTTGATCCTCCGGGGTGCAAGGATATCGATGACGCTTTGAGCGCGCGTCTGCTCGACGACGGGCGCATTGAAATCGGCGTTCACATTGCCGACGTCACGTCGTTTCTGTTCCCAGGGACCGCGATGGATGAAGAAGCTGCTAGACGTGGAACAACGACGTATCTCGTTCAGCGCCGCTTGGACATGCTCCCGGGGGCGTTAACGACCGATATATGCTCTCTGGTTGGTGAGCAAGAGCGTTTGGCGTTTTCCGTATTTTGGATACTCGACAAGGAAACAATGCTTCCGGATGAGAAAATCCAGCCTCGTTTTACCAAGAGCGTCATCAAGAGCGCGGCGGCCTTGACGTACGAGCAGGCGCAAACGCGAATCGATGATCTAACGATGAATGACGATCTGACGCTCAGTCTGCGTCGACTCCGTGATGTGGCGAGAAAACTGCGAAAACGCCGCATGGACAACGGCGCATTAACGTTGGCTTCGCCCGAAGTTCGCTTTGAAATGGACCAACAATCCAGCGACCCCCTCGATGTCGGTATGTACGTCACTAGAGAAACGAATCAAATGGTTGAAGAGATGATGTTGTTGGCGAACGTGAGCACGGCGGAGCGCATTTTGCAAGCGTATCCCACTGCGGCGATGCTTCGTCGGCACCCAATCCCTGAACAGAAAATGTTCGAGCCGTTGTTGAAAGCCGCCAAGGCTTGTGGCGTCGAACTGAACACGCAGTCAAACCAGACTCTCGCGTCCACTCTTGACGCCGCAGTTCGTTCGGAAGATCCGTACTTCAACACACTTCTTCGTCTTCAGGCGACTCGTTGCATGTCGCAGGCTGTCTACTGTAGCTCTGGTCAGTATGCCGGACCAGAGCGCATGCACTACGGTTTGGCCATGCCGCTCTATACGCACTTTACATCACCCATTCGCCGTTACGCCGACGTCATAGTGCACAGGCTTTTGAGTGCGGCCATCGGTTTGTGCCCTCGCCACGCGTCGCTCGAGGATTCAGATTCGGTAAAGGCGATTGCAGATGTGTGCAACGTTCGGCATCACAACTCTCAGCAAGCCGGGCGCGCATCTGTTGAATTGCACACGATGGTTTTCTTTCGCAAACGTAAGATTGTGGCTGACGCACGCGTCTTCAAGGTGCGTTCGAATGGGCTCGTGGTTTTTGTGCCAAAGTTTGGCATCGAGGGCCCGATTCTCTTTGAACAAGAGTCGACGACGACGTTGGACGAAGAAGCGATGGCGGTCACGAACGGCGGGAAGACGTGGAAAATATTTGATCAAATTACGGTACAAGTGGAGGTTGAGCACCTTCCAGCTCACCGCAGTAGACTCCTAGTCAGCATCGTCGACGACTCGACGCCGCGCGGAGAAGTTCGAGAAAATGAGTAGAGCTCTTGTCATAAATGCACTAGCGAATTGGATAGCAGTATTACAAAAGAAAACAAAATGTATGATTTACAGTAAGTTCCGGGTAGGATTTCCATCCAAGTTTACGAAAAGAACGGCGCCTTGCACGTGCACAGCCTTCTGTTTCCTTGGCACACGCCCTCGAAGGATGGGAACCGTTTCGAGAAGCTCGGCTCGGGCGGTATAGCTAGTAGTTTCGCTTGTTCCGAAGCGAGCAACTCGGCATTATCCTTGATTTTCAAAAAGTGTGAGTACAGCCTGATCGACTTGACGCAGTCACCCTCGGCATCATGAGAGTCGTTCACACCGCCGGCGAGAAGCGTACGCACCAAATGGTCCTGAGCGAAAACGCTCCACGACTTGAAGCGATCGTTCCACACTCGCCAGATACCAGTGAGATCTATCAAGTCGCCGTAATCAACCCCCCTCTCCAATTTTAACCAATCCTGAACGTCTTTCAACACGCCTTGCCCGACGATGACGCTGTCCTTTGTTAACTTTGACTTGACCAACGCCAACGCGTCCTCAAACGAGACTCCCTGCTCGTCGAGTAACTCCTTCGTGATGCCCGTCAGCGGCGTGAGATAGCTCACCACGTTGTCAACTTTGACGTAGCAGTTGAGCAGCACGTTTTCATCCGAATCTACAATCGCTATTTGCGCCACCGATCGGTCGTTGTGCGTCGTTCCAGTGGCGACACACTCGACGTCAATGGACACGACGTTGGTCGGGAAGCTTTGCGGCGACGCCATTCCTCGCGCGCGGTTCGGTGTGCGGGCGTGAAACGCGTGTGGGTTTGTGCCTTGTCCCGTGGCGATGCGCGCGATGCGAGGGAAGCCTTCACCACTCGGTTAGCGTCCCGAGACGCCGAGTTGTGGGGGCATTCGTTGACGAGAGCACTTGGGAACACACAAAGGCGTTTTCTGCACTTTGAGACGCGCCAGTCCTCGTCGCAGAGCTGGTCGCGCGACGACGGCGACGCACTCGAGGAGGAACGAACAACGGGAAGAGGGAAATTCGCAATCATTTCGCGTTACATTCTACTATTGTCGTCGAATACTACGTACTGTACTTGTGGATGGGTTCGTCGTGAAGATGAAATCAAGCGACGAAATGCGCGCGCCGTCGGGTACACGCGTGTGCGCGTGCGCGTGGCACATGAAGACAAGCAGCGGGTCAATCTAGAAAGCATCACTGATTGGTTGGGCCGCCGCCGCGGAGCACTGAGCCGCGTTGAAGGCGCGAATGGGGTATTTCGGCGGCGGCGGCAGCGCAACTGGGTCGGATTTCGCGATCATATCATTGATGAGTTCGATCGCCTTGTCCAGCTGCGCGTCGCCACCCTTAAAGGTGTTCACCGGAAGATTGGACACTTTGACGTCGGGCGTGACACCCTTTTGTTCAATCGCCCAGTCGCCGTCGAGGTAGGGACCAAAGGATGGAATGGTAAACCCAGAGCCATCGACGAGACGGAGCTCGGGGTGACCACTGTACCCGATTGCTCCTCCCCACGTGCGTTCGCCGACAACCGTTCCGATTTTGAGCTGTTGAATCCCGAGGGCGAACATCTCGGCGTCGCTACTCGTTTGCTCATCGATGAGCACGACCACCTTGCCGCGGAACGTAGACTGCATCGTCGTGTCTCCCGGACCGCTACGTTCGGTGTCAAACATCCAAGCGACACGGCGGAGACGCTCGAGGATCCAAGTGTCGATGTTCCCTCCCGCGTTTCGACGGACGTCGATGATTAAACCTCTCTTGCGCACGTTGGGATAAAATTGCGACGCAAAATCGTCAAACGAATTACTCGATCCGGGTCCAACCTGCTCCATGTCTTCGAGGTAGACGTACGCCACGTCACCGTTCGTTTTCTCTTGAATGTACTTTCGCTTCGAAATGACGTCATCAGCGGCCCGAAGGGCGTCGCATTCAGTGAGTGACAGCGGCGTGACGATGACGAGCTCGGGCTTGTTGGTCTTGTCCTCGTTGTCTGCCGAATTTTTGTTCGCCGATCCGTCCCCCAAGACGAGCAAGTCGAGCTTGCGCTGGTGGCCTTCACGATGATGCGCGTCTTCCGAAGGCGTGTCAGCCTCAGGCTTGGTCTGGAGTGGATGCATCGAGTGCTTTCTCACGAGACTCGCGACGTGCTTATTCGGAATCGTGCCGCTTGTTCTGATTTCGCCCAATTTCGCAGTCGGCATGGCACCGCCCCCACTCATCATCTCTTGCATCATGCGCAACTCCATGAGCTTTTGTAAGTCCCTTTCATCTCGCTCTTCCGCGCGCGACCTCGGAGCCTTGATGACTTCGAGAAGAACTTGCGTTCCCGCTTTGCCGATGAGCAGCTCACTGAGTGAAGACGTCGAGTTGGTCGGCACTCCGTCAATCTTGGTGATGACATCGCCAGGAATGAGATTGACGTGCGATGTGACAGTAGACTGACTCATGGACGATTGCGGCGCCGCCAATATACCCGAGCTTTGATGAATTTTCTTAATCTTGAGTCCATTCGACACGCGTTCAAAATCGGCGCCGAGGCATCCAGACGGAGCCCCGAGAGGAAGGATTGGATCCTCAGACGCAATCGATACGAAGACGTGTAACGCAGAGAGTTCGCCGAAGGCTTGTCCCAAGATGTCGTGAAGCTCAGCCTTGGCTGAAATCTTGTACACCAGAGCCCTGTAGCGATCGGTAATGGAGACCCAGTCTACTCCGTGGAGGTTTGGATCGTAAAAGGCATCTCTCATGTTTCTCATGGCTTCTTCGTACATTTGCAGCCACTCTTCCCGCGGGTGAATGGTCACACTGAACGAATCTGGTGGTAACCACACCTCTGCGCTTCCGATTGCTCGCTCTTGGTCCATGCCGGGCTCTAGTAAGCTCTTCGTCGACATGAGTCCGACGCCGTCCTCGGTGACCAAGGTGAGTATGTTCAAGTCTCCACTCACCACAACGGCGAGCGGATTGGCATACAGAGGTACGGCGGTGCGCGTGTACATACTGTAGACGGCGACAATAATTTCTTCATCCTCCACGAGCGTGAGCAAGATTCCACTGCCGTCGGCGATGATGTCAAATCCAAGGTATTGCGCATCGGGCAGCTCGGGAACAACTTGCGCTCGCTCTTCGATGTGCGCCTTTGAAATCACAGTCGGTAACGCCTTGCCAAACTGTGGGTCAAACACAGATCCTTCTGCGTTGAGCTCATCGCCAATGAAGAATGGACACGTCATTCCCATTCTTAGCGGCACACACAAGAGTCTCGAGGTTTCGCTGATGCTGGGTTCGGCGCCGCGGCTACCGTAAGGAGAGCTCGCAGGCGAACCAATCTGCTCGTCGCTAAAGTAGTACAAGTAAAGACCGTCCGGCGAAAACTTGGGGCTGTGCGCGTTGTAACTCGGCCTCGTTATCCTAGACGTCTCACCACTTTCAAGGTGAAACACGTGAATAGAAGTGAAGTCATTCTCTTCATCCTTTGAAAACGCGATGTAGGAGCTGTCTGGACTCCACGCCAAGTCGTACACACCCTCTGGACGGAATCCATTGAGCAAGCTTTCCATGCTAGCTAGACCGGTGACTGATGCATATTTGGCACCAGCCGCACCTTTCTGCGCCCTTTTAAGCCCCGCAATGTGCAAGTGTCGTTCAGCTCGCCTTCTCTCTGTGCGGCGTTGCTGCCGTCGCGAATTTCGCGTTGCGCCCGCGGTTTTGCTGCTGAGTCGAATTAGTGCGCGTTGACGCCTCGCCGCACCCAAGCCCGAGGCGGAAGTGTCCTGCTGCTTTGCGCCCTTTTTCGCCTTTGCAAGCCTCAGATCGACTGCTTCGGGTTCAGTAGTGCGATAGAGATTCGTATTCACCGCAGTGTTGGTCAAGTTGACCAATTGCAAGTTGCCATTCGTGTCGGCAAAGACGAGCGCCGTCGAATCTGGAGAGATGGAACTAAACTCCATGGCGCCTCGAATCTTACCACCCGTGGTTATTTGTGTCTCCTTCCACGCACCCCCATCGGATGCTCGTTCGAAAAGCACGTACTCGTACTCACCAGTCGCATCGGACAACGCCAAGATCTTTGGCTGCCCATCTGCGCTGGCGTCATTCACAAACTGGATGTGCTTGTAACGAACCGCGCCGCTGTAGCGTGAAACTTTTTCGACTCGAGCACCCAAGAACGGCACCAAAGCAGAGTAGAAAATCTGTCCGCGAATGACAAAGGCTGCGAAAGCGCCATCGTTCGCGAGGACAAACTCGCTGATGGATCCGTACGGATCTTCAATCTCCGTGGGCGCCGTCTTGCGGAACTCGCTCACGAGAGAAAACTGCAAAGCTTTCGGCTCGGACAGCGAAATCTGACCGCTAGATTGTGAATCAGTGACGATATCGCGCACGAACAATTCGCCTCCACGTCTATAGTACAGCTGAGAGCCGTCAACACTAATCTCTTTAACGTCAAACACGCACTCAAACGTCAGCTGAGTCGCCCGTCCATCCGTCAGACGCATGTGCCACACGTTGGCGACGCCCTCGCGATCGCTTACAAAAAAGATGGAATCGCTCAATGCACTGTCGTTCGATGCCACGGGCGCCCACGCCCCTCGTTTACCCCAGCTCTCCTCGGGCGTGAGTTGAGACGCCTCCACGTCGCCTTCGCACCAACGCCATAGTCGCGATTGCTCCCCTCCTTCGTATCTCTTCGTTTCGCTCGTTTGGCGCAGAGGAACGAAAACGTAGCACCCCTTGCCATCCTTAGTTCCTTCAATCGCGCGAGAAAATGGCAACGACTCGACTTTTCTCGTCCACGGATCGAGCTTCGCGAGCTGCGGAGCGCCGACTTGCGAGTGTTGGCTCGATACAATGAGCAACTCGTTCATTTCAGACCAAGAGGCGACGTCCTCAGCCATGCCGCCAAAGGTCACCTGCTGCGTCACCCCACCCATCGTAGGAGTGATGAACACATCGTACCCATCGTAAGTCATGGCGAGGAATGCCACGTGCTTACCATCGGGGGACAACATCGGAACGCCCTCACGACTGTAAGACGCCGACAGCCGAGAGGCCGGTCCGCCTCCGGCGTTTGCAATCCAAATGTTTGTCTCGCTCACAAACGTGATTCGCCCCTTCGCCACGGATGGATACTTGTAATACCCGAGTCGATTCTCATCTTCAGTGTTCGCGTCCACCAATCGCTTACGCGAACTGTTCAGCGTCGTCGCTTGACCCGTGATTATTTCTCTTGCGTCTTCACCAGAGTAATCGTACTCATATGAAGCAGAGTACTCCGCCGATGCAGACTGAACATCACCTCCTTCTGTCTTCTGGCCGTCAGCCACCGGGTACTGCGTCTGCGCGGTTTGAGGAGACTTGAATACCCCCGTCATGGCATCCCCAAAGCTGTTTGGCGGCACGGTTGGAGCTAATCGCGTCGAGCGTTGGTGGGCTCGCTTTGCGCGATTCTGATCGCGCTGGTATTGCGACAACCCCAGGGCTGGTTGCGCGCTCTCCGCCGCGCGCATCGCGTCCAAGACCCTACTTTGCGCTTCTGCGAGTGCCGTTTCGTCCCTCGCCGCCCGGTTCATCGAACCCGCCACGCAACCGAGCGCAAATACCGCTGAGGCCGCGGCGACGCGTACGGCGCCTTCACTCGGCGTCAACCACCAACGCAGTGAACCTCCCCGTCGTCGTCGTCCGTTTGATTCGTCCTCAGACGTCAACGGCGATCCTCCCATCATCATCGTCATCGTTGTCGACGACGGTTCCATGTCCTCCGACCCTCCGATCAATCGAGCGCGTTCCTCAGGTCGAGCGCGATCGCTCGTCCCTCCGTAGGATGGCAGCACGTACACACCCTCCTCCATGAGGGCTTCCGACTCGTTTCGGTTCCGTCGGTTCCGAGTCTGTTTCAAAACAGTCGACAAAGAGGACTCTCGAGGCGTCGACGCGCTCTGTCGGTTCCTCCCTCGAGTCTCTCTCGTGCGCCACACGAGGCGACGACTGCGACTGCCGTCCCAGCAATGGATGGGTGTTGGGAACTCACTGTTGTATTAAATTTACACTGGTGAAATGATGTAAACTTTTATATGTGTATACAGTGATGAAGATGGGCAATTTGAATCGTCGAGCGGGCGCGCGCGAGCGGCAACTTCATTTCATTTTCGCGCTCGATTCGTTCGAGGTAGTATTCATTCATACGAGTGTGCTACATACACGCATTCGTTTCTGCCTTGTGTTAAAATTCTAGTGCTTAGTGGTGATCGTAGAAGGTTCCTACGTGGAGGAGCGGGTGAGCATCTGGTCGTGCGCGTCACGCGGTGGAGAGTTGGTTCCACGCCCCGTCGATGCTCTCCTTCCACACGGTGACGGTGTTGTTCCCGTCGCTCACGGCGAGAATGTTACCCATGGTGCTCCAGGAGACGCGCCAGACAGGGACACCAAAGTCGTTGAGCGCGCGGAAGGTCCACGGGCCACGTGGTTCGCTCTGCGTCCAGATGAACACCTTCCCATCTTGGCCGCAAGACGCGATGGTGTTCATCGGCAAGCCTAAGTTGTCGCTCCACGCCACGTCGCGCACCCAATCACTGTGCGCGCTGAGAGTGGCCTCACACCCCCAGATGTTCTGCGACTCGTCAAACCTCCACACCTTGACGAGGTTGTCGCAACCGCACGTCACCAAGCGTCGCGCGTCGGCGTTCGCACCACCTCCGCTCACGAGCGAGCCCGGCATCGCCGCCGGAGCCCAACTGACGCCAGTGCATCCCACGGCATGCGCGTTATCGATCTTCTGCACGCGCCACTGTCCGCTCGCTGTGTCGTAGGAGATGATGGAGATGGACCCGTCGCTAGACGCGCAGGCTACTTGCGCGCCATACTCGTGCGGCGCCCAGGCGACGGCGTTAACGCTTCCGTCATGCGTGCCCACCGGAGTCTTGTACGCACACACAAACACGTTTGGTTCCGTCTCTTTGTGTATCATCACGTGGTGATCGAACGACGCAGTCGCGAGAAGGGTGCCAAACTTTGGATGACTCCATCGCGCGCACCACACCGGACCGTCGTGTCCAGTGAGCGTCGCCACGTGGCGCCCGTCCACGGCTCCGGCCGAGGTTCCATTGGCCCCCGCGTGCGGGTCCATGTCTGCGCCCACGTCCGAGCCACCGTTCTCGAACCCATCCACACCACTCGACGCCTCGACGTCGAAAATCCTCACCGTTCGATCGCTGCTCGAAGTCGCCACGCGTCTTCCAAAGTAATCGTACGCGCAGTCATGGATCGCGTCCGAGTGCGACGTCTCAAAGCTTCCACGATCGACCGCCGACATATTTATCTTCGTCTTCCGAGCGTCGAGATGACCCGTCCGAGTGCGTCGACAGCGCTGCGTGTTGTGCAGATCTGCACGCACGAATCTGCGCATCTGCCTTCATTCTGAACGACTAAATTTTTTGTCGAGGTGCCTAGGGTTCGGGGAATAATTAGATCGCGTTGTTCGATGTTTAATATGTGGCATATAATTGAAAGAATTGCAACTCACAAGGCGACGGCTTCGACGCCGTTCGCGACGCGCATAGCGGCTTCGTGCGCGCTGAGAATCTCCAGAGCGCGACCCAAATCTTCGAGCTTGATGTCGATTTGTTTCTCTTCATCTTTTTCCGTGTAATCGGCTCGAAGATCCTTGATGCGAACCATGCCGTTTTCCCACTCTTGCGGGGCGACAAAGACAATGTATCGAGCGCCGACGCGGTTGGCGTAGTCGAACGTATTCGCCACCTTTTTCTTGGGTTCGAGCAACATGTCTACGTTTGCGTCACCGGCACGAATTAGCGACGCCGTCTTCATCGCCGGGCCCTGCATACCGTCGTTGAAGGCGGCGACGACAAAGTCAATTTGCTTGGGCAAATTTGGCATCAGACCTTTGTCCTTGAGCAACTCGGCGATGACGCAGTCGCCGAAACCAAAGCCGCACGCCGGAACTTCAGTCACGGCACCGTAGAGTGAAAGTAATCTATCGTATCGACCGCCACCGCAGATTGCGCGAAGCTCTCCCGCGCGATCGAAACCCTCGAAGACAATTCCCGTGTAGTAGGCTAAGCCTCTGACGACGGATGCATCAAAGATAAGCCAGTCGCCAAAACCGTAAGATTCGGCGAGTTCGAAGAGACGCTTGAGTTCATCGATGCCAGATGAGTCGACGCCTTCACCGCAGAGACTCTGGAGCTCATCAACCGTCTTGCACGCCAAGCACGCTATAATCTTGTCGCACGTCTCCGCCGGCAAACCTTGGTTCGACATGAGCTCCTCCTTGACAGCATCGGGACCAATCTTATCGAGCTTATCCATGACGATGCACACCGGCGCAAACATGGCACCAGAAATACCGTAAGAGTCCAACACGCTCGCCATCACCTTGCGAGAGTTAACCTTGATGCCAACGTCGGCTGACGTGATGCCGATGGAGCGGAAAAATTCGCACACGGCAAACAACAATTCCGTCTCCGCGCTCACAGACTTGCATCCGATGATGTCCATGTTCCACTGGTAGTGCTCGCGCTTTCTCCCTCTCTGCGTCGTCTCAAACCTCCAGCACTGGGGAATGGAAAACCACTTCAACGGAAGCATCATGGACGCCGCGCGACCCAAAACCATCCTCGCGAGCGTCGGGGTCATCTCTGGTCGAAGCGTCACCTCGACCCCGTCCTGATCGACAAATGCGTACATTTGTTCTGTAATCTCTTCACCAGCCTTGCGCTTGTACAGCTCCTGTCTCTCCAACACCGGGGCGTCGTACTCCTCGAACCCAGCTAGAGCTGCGGTCCTCCGAAACTTTTGGTACAACCACTTCTGAAATCTGTAGTCATCCGGATACCAGTCTCGCGTCCCGCTGCACGCCTCGAGCTCCACCGGAGGGTTGGTGACGCACTGCACCTTTTCCACCCCACCTCGCGCCTGAGAACGCTCCTGCGCCGCCGCCGCTTTCGCCGCTTTCGCCGCTTCTTTTTCAGCCTTCTTCGCCGCCTTTGCAGCTTCGCGCATCAACGCCTTTTCACTCTTTTCCCCGGGAGCCGCGGGGGTCTCTCCCTCGGCGCTCATCGCTATCGCTACGGTTTGATTGCGGTTGGTGCGCTTCGCGTCAATCTACTACCCGCGTGCGCGCGTCACTCGAACGCGTCGTCGTCGACTGGCGTCTTCGCCCGAGCGTGGCTGCAAGGTGCGGGCGAACAAAGACCTCGACCTGGTTCGCGCGCACTCCTCCTGCGACGACCTCGACCTGGTTTGGTTTGGTCGACATCAACAACAAAATACTACTGTTTGTGCATACACACGTGTGCTCACACGACACAGAAACTCCCTTCTTTTCAATTCGGTCGTGTGCATCCAGTCACACGACGGCACCACAACTCGTCGTCTTCGCGTTCGTCGTCGTCGTCCAAGTTTTGACACGCGCGTTCGTTCGTTCGTTCGTTCGTTCTCGTACGTACGTACGTACGTACGTACGTTGTCTTAGTCAATCTCGTTGGTTGGACGGAAAAGGAAAAAGCTTGCAAACGAAAGCGGCATTCGTTGGTTGGTTGGTTGGTTCGACGCGTGAAGGATGCGTCTCGGTGGAGCTCCCGCGGTGACGACGGCGTCTTCGACGTCCACGTCCGCGTCATCGCACTCGCACTCGCGCCGCTCACTCGTCCCGACGAGTCGGCACGGACGTCGACGAGAGCTCTCGCTCGCTCGCTCAGAGTCGGCGGTTACTAGAAGTGCGACGACGCGACTGCCTCTGCGTCGCCGGCGTTTTCTTCGTCGACGGGCGATCAGAGCGTCGTCGACGTCGTCATCTTCACCTTTGGAGGAACCTTCGAGCGATGTGATTGATAAGGGAAACGCGGCGACGACGGATGAGCCGACGAAGAAGGAGGAGCGGCTCGCGGAGTCGAAGTCGAAGAAACTCAAAGCCGACGACGTCAACAAGTTGCAGCTGAGTTTGGAGAGAGCGCAGGCTCGTCTAGCGGCGTTTAGGGCACAAGAAGCGCTTGAGCGGGAGGTTGAGGACGCGGGTGACGCACCTCTAGTGCCTTCACCGGTTCGCGAACCCGTCGCGGTGTCGTCGTCGTCGTCGTCGTCGTCGTCGTCAGGTTTGGAAAAGCCCACAGAGGAAGGAGCGCGTTTGCGCAGCCGCGTAATCGGATGGTTCGGGGATGTTGGAAGGGCAATCCTGAACTCGCGCGATGAGGACGATGCGCTAGACGCTGATGGGAACGTAAGGTCAGAGGCGAAGGAAGGAGTTATCGTCGACGACGAGCGAGACTCCGAAAGCGACGACGACATCGCGGCGCTAGAAAATACAAACGAGGACAAAGAGGAGAAAGGCAAAGAATCAAAGTCAAATAAAAAGCCAACGCCGAACGTCCAAGGTGGATGGTTTCGTTGGACGGATGGATGGAGAGTGAGCGAATCGATAGAGAACATCACTTCGGCATCTTGGATACCGAGCAACGTCGTCGTCGTCGGCGGCGATCAATTGGAAAATACCGACGACTCTGGCGATGAGGTAGACCTCTTACAGCGTGTACCGCTGCCGCCCTGGATTCGACAGCGCATGTTTGGTAAGAGGAACGATCCATTCTCGTCATCGACGGCGACCCAGGACAAAGGAGAAGACGAAGAAGACGTCATGGCGTACAAGGGAACGATTTCGATGCGCTCGGTCGATTCAGCGATTCGAGACGCAAGCGCGACGGCGATGAACGTCACGGCGGCGGCGGTAGACAAGCTTGATTCTGCGATTCGAGGGATTGAAACAGTGGAGGAGACGGCGCTCAAACAAGGCAAGTTTCAACAAGACTCGGTCGCCCTTCAAATTCTTCAGGAAACGCTCAAAGACGCGAGAGCTTCGGCGGATGAGGCGAGGCAGGCAAATCAGGCTCTCGAAGCGGCGGTTCGAGAGGTGACACGCGTTCAAGAGGGCCTGAAGGCGGGTTTGTCCAGTGAAGACGCTTTCGACGCGCTCGAACAAGCAAAGGCGGCGGTCGTTCGTCAAGCTACGAGTTCTAACGCAGCCGTGGCTGACGCGCTTAAACAACTCTCGTACATTGCCACTCGCATAGAGCAAATCGGTGGCGACTTGGTGATTGACGACGCGGCAACGCAGTCGAGCAAATCCCAGCGCCGCGGGCTGATGGGCGCGATTTCAAACGCTCGCCGGAGCGCACAGGATGCTCTCGTCGCTTCAGAACTGACGCAGACGGTAGCACGATTGACATCCTTCGCGAAAGGGAACGATTCGGCAGCGACTAGGAAATCCCAAGCAGATGAGCTCAGTGAAATGGTGAAACCTGCACTGCAAAAGGTGGTTGCCAACGCCCTGACGCCGGTCAACGACGATGAGATCAATTCGGCTCGCTTGGCGTGCTCACTTTCCGCTTGGGTGTATTACTTGCCGCAGATGCAACACGCCTTGCCGCGAAACGGATTGCGGCTCATCACGTCGTCTCTCGACGCGAATGAAGTCATTCCATCGGCAACTTTTAGAAAGGGGAAAAACTTGGTGGAAGACTCGGTCGAACGAGCCGAACGAGAGTGGGAACAAACGCTGTCGGCGGCCCAAGTATCTGCTAAGAAGGATGTGGTCGCCGAAATGGAAGCCTCAAAGCTCGCGGCGGAGGCAGTGGAACGCGCGGCAGACGCGTTTCGCGTCGCGGCGGAGCTCAAGGTAGAGTCTGGCGCCGATTCAGAGGCTGCGCAGGAAAAGACGAGAATCGCGAAGCAGCTCGCTCTCGAGGCAAAGTCGAAACTCGACGCAGTGAGCGAAATTTCGGCGGCAAACAAGAGGAAGATTGAAAAGTGGAAGATGCAGTACGAGCTCGCCGAACTCGAAAACCGGATGCAGAAGACAGTCATCGAGCAACAAAAGAAGAAGGAGGCGGAGCGCCTTCGAACAGATAGAATCGAGAACGCATCGCTTCCGGTGAACTTTTGCGTCGCTGCGCAGGATGAAACAGCCACACTCTGGGTCGTCGTCGAGGGATCTACCAACTTTGCTAGCTGGCAAGCCAACTTGACGTTTCAACCCGTGACGTTTGAAGACGAATCGTTGGGCGTGCACGTGCATCGTGGGGCGTACACAGCCGCGAAGACGATGTATCGCCGAGTCGAGCAAGCTGTGAAGGAACACGTCGCGAAACACGGCGCTCGAGCTCGAGTGCGAATCACGGGGCACTCGATCGGTGGGTCGATTGCGTCTATTTTGGGTTTGATGCTTCTCGTCCGAAACGGTGCCCCTCGATACGCGCTCGCTGACATCTGGGCTTTTGGCGCGCCGTATGTCATGAGTGGCGGTGACGCTCTTCTTGCGCGCCTCGGGCTTCCGCGTACGTTTATGCGAGTCGTCATGATGGGCGACGACGTCGTGCCGCGTTCATTTTCGTGTTACTATCCGCGATGGGCTCGTTCCATTCTCGAAACGGCACCGGGTCCCTTCAATGTTGACACTTCTGGGGCAAACTTTCTCGACGAGCAAATGTTCTACGTGCCGATGGGAGACTTGTTCATGTTGCAAGCGATGAATGGTGATCCCCATCCGCTGCTACCGCCCGGTCCCGGTCTTTACGTTCTCGATGGCGACGGTGTTTACGAAATGCTCGCCACTCGGGCACGACAGGGCGAAGACGTCGGTGACGACGAAGCTTGGTTGAACCGGCGCCGTTCTGTCAGCGATCTGATGTGGTACGACGGCGACGATTCCGAGTCTGATTCCGATTCTGAAGAGACGAACGACAACCTCGGGATGAATCAACTCGCTTGTCTGACACAGTCAGACGCCGCGTTAACGGCTTCGCTCATCGTGAGCCACATCAAGGCGGACGAATTGCTCGAACGAGAAGGCGGCGGAATCGTCGACGTTCTCAACGAACGTTCTAGAGACGCCGCTCAGAGGGTTTTGATGAACACCCCACATCCACTCACGATTCTCTCAAAACCAGCCGCGTACGGCGATCACGGCATCATTTCCCGCCATCACAACCCTTTCAATTACAGCAAGGCGTTGTCCAACGCGCGCAAGATGAAAAGTCCATCTTCTTCGTCGCGAAAAACGAGTCAGTGGTACATTGATGGCGCGCCTGCGACGCGACCGACGGATTCGAAATGATGATGTGTTCCAATTTCGACCGCTTTGTTCTGTCATCATGACGTACTTCTTGTGTAATGTTTATTCATTCATTCATTTGTTTCGTTTCGCCCAAAATCTCCAACTGTGCTGGTTGTGTCACAACTAAACTCTTCACACGCTGTCGCGAGCGACTGGGGCGACTCGAGCGACGCGGACGGCGAAAATCGCCGCGTCGTCGGAGACCGCACTCGTGGTTCCGGTTGAAGTGTCAACGCCGCGCCGCTCGCGGTATCTCCCTCTTCACGAAGAGAGCACAAGATGCCGCGGCCTTTTCGGATCTTGGTCGTTTTTCTTTTCGTCGCGAGCGTCGCGTCGACGGTTGACGCGTTCGGTCCGCGCCCGCGTCCGAGACTGTACGGCAAGCCGAAACTTCCGAGGCACTTGATCGAAGCCGAGCGCGCTCTCAGAGAGCTAGCGCCTGGGGGGCCAGCCGCGGCTGGATTACTCTCAGACGGTTATTGGTCTTCTTCGACAGAAACGACGCCGCAGGCTTCGTTGTCGTCGTCGAAGAAGAAGATACGTTTCGAAGAGTATGCGTTGCGTGGTAAAGCTGCCGCCGTCGAGCGAGTTTCTAGAGAGCTAGAGTCGATCGTAGAGGGCGATGTGAGCTCAGAATTTACCGTCGAGCTAGATGGGTCAGACGACGGCGTCGTCAGAGCGGCGGACTCCTTGGACGCGATGGGTGTTTTGCAGACGTCGGCGCAACAAGTACAACCCACCGACGACGATTCACAGCGTGTGGCGAAGAAGCCTGACGATTTCATCGACGACGAGCTAGGACCGTATGCGCATTTATCACCGAGCGAGGAAATGTTCGCCATGCTCGCTCGCGAGGGGCGTCACCACGTGAATCCGAGAACTGGAAAACCTTTCGTGTGGGGCGACACGTGGATGCACTCCAGAGGCGGTGGTGTCGGTACCGGCCGACCAGAGTCTCGACCGCGCCGAATCACCAAGGATGGAGTCGTGGAGGTTATGCCCGCGAAAAACGACGCCGGCTACGCCCTCGTGCCTACGAGCTCAGATAAACAAGGCTTGCTTGAGTTTTACGAACAGTGCAACGGGCCGCGATGGTCAAACACAAGGAACTGGGGAGTCGGCGAGCCGTGCGCGAACGCCTGGCACGGCGTCATTTGTGTCGGTGGAAGAGTCACCGAACTCTTGTTGAACTTGAACAACGTCGCATGCATGGGAAATTTAAACGTCACTGGTTTGGCGAAGCACGTGCACGAGCTGCGCTACATTGATTTGTCGGATAATTTATTCACGGGAGATTTGCCGGATGAATTGTTTCAAATGGTCGAGCTCCAGAGCATCATTCTCTCTGGAAATCGCGTCACGGGCTCGCTTTCCGAGGATGTCGGCAAACTAGTCAACTTGCGCCACATCGATTTATCCGCAAACGCTCTCCGCGGGGCGCTTCCTCGCGCGCTCGGCAATCTGTCAAAGTTGGAAGTTTTATACTTAGGAGAATCGGGCATCGAGTCAAAGAATGACTTTGTCGGGCCGATACCGGATTCGTGGATGGGATTAAAGTCTCTCAAGCATTTGTCTCTTGCGGGAAACGCTCGCATACAGGGCGAGTTGCCCGATTGGTTAGTGAACAATTTGGGTGACTCCCTCGAAGAACTGACTCTATCTGGGTGCGGGCTCACGGGCTCCATCCCGCCCAACGTGGATCAGTTGAAGCGACTTTTCGTTCTCGACTTGGGCGAAAACGCGCTGTCTGGTACGATTCCCATTGAGTCATTATCGCGCCTTCGCGAGTTGAGGCACGTTCGACTGGCAAACAACAAACTCACAGGCGCGCTTGACTTGAGCGTCTCAAAACTCGCGCATTTGGAAACGTTCGATGCGAGCGCAAACGCGTTGGGAGGCGATCTGCCGCTCGAGTTTTTTAGTTTACAAAACATTGAGATTCTCGATTTATCAAGAAACGGCTTTAGCGGGTCTCTGGATCGGTTGAGTGACGAAGAAGACTTGGAATCGACAGAGGGGGCGACGATCAACTTGCGCATTCTCGACGTGAGTCACAACAACCTTCGGGGGTCTATTCCGAGCGCCTTGTTCCGGCGCGCTCCACATCTCAGATTTCTTCGCATGGACGACAACGCGTTGGATGGCGAGTTGCGCGAGGATACATTTGAGCACGCGGGAAATCTGGCAGAGCTGCACGCTAGGAACAACAACCTTGCCGGCTCAGGCATACCGAAATCCATCGCCAAGATGTCAAAGCTCGCGTCGTTGAAATTGAGCGGAAATCGTCGACTCGGAAACGGAGCACCGCTGTCCGATGCAATCGGAGAATGTTTCTCACTGAAAATTCTAGACATATCGGCGACCGGACACGCGGGTGAGACAAATCCCACACTTTTCGCGTCGATGCGGTATCTCTCTTCCTTGAATCTCGCCTCGAACGACTTTCAAGGACAGATTCCATCCTCGTTGCGTTCAGCCGGCTACTTGAGGCGACTAGAATTACAAAACAATAGATTCACCGGCGAAATTCCTGGTTGGCTCGTGTCGTCGCTCGACAACTTGGAGCACGCCGATTTGAGCGGCAATAGTCTGACGGGAAGAATTCCGAGAGCGTTCTACGAAAAAGGTGACGGCGGCGGCGAAGCTATCCCCCCGCGTCTTCCGGCGTACGGAAATCGACCCGCTGGACAACCGCGCGTCATACGACTCGGTCGGAATCCGCTGTTCTGCCCGCTGCGCCCCGCACTCAAACGAGCCTTCGGTGCGACGTGTCGCGAAACGTTGATTTCATCCATCGCGCCGACGAGCGGTTCGTTTTCGACTGAGATTACGCTCAAAGGGAGCGGCTTCGCGCCGTCGTCGGGATGCGTTTTCGGTAACCAAGACGGTGAAAAAGTGTTCATCAAACCGGTAACCGCGTCACTGAGCGACGATGAAATGCGATGTGTCGTCCCCGAAATTCCAAATTTGCGCTCGACGCAGCGCGCCATCACGGTGAACGTCGGGTACGTCCGCGAGGAGGACGACGATGGCATAGAGCTCCTCACGCGGCACGGCGAACTGTTCACCATCAAGTAGAGACAGTAAATTGTGAGCACCGCTAAAGTAGTCCGTACCTAGTGCCTGGTACTCGTAGTAGTGAAACAACTCTAGGAACACCGACCCTTGGCCTCCTCGCTTCTCCCGGCGACCCCTCACGAGCGAGCGCGACGACACACGCGCGCGCGCACGCGCACACGACGCGAAACCTCACGCGCGCGCGTGGACGTAAACGCAGACGTCCGTGAGGTACCTCTCGTCGACGTCGTCGTCGACTCATCCGTCGTCGTCGTCGTCGTCGTCCAAGGATTTTACAACTTGACTCAAGGACTCCTTGAGTCCTGCCGGCGGCAGCGCCACCATGGTTGGATTTAGTAAGACCCTCGCGAGGTATCGCGTGAGCGAATGGTCCACGATGTACATCGAATACGAAACGCTCAAGGCGTACGTGAATGAGGCGAAAGCTCGGGCGGAGCTGGCGTCGCCCGGGAACACGTCGACCGAGGAACACTTTTATAGCAATCGCGAATCCATGGACGACGGGCGTCGAAACAGCATGGACGTAGCTTGGAGTCAGTACGCGAACGCGCCGCGGTTGTTCACAGAACTCATCGAGGATGATAAATCAGAAAATGAGAGAACGGCTCTGGAGGAGCTGTGGGCGTCTCTCTCGATGGAGTACGAACCGATGCTCAAGGTGAAGAGCACGTTGGAGGATGCCGGTTTGGGCGTACCCGACGTCTTGCGAGAGTTTTACGACGCGCTCGACGCGCAGGCAAACAAGTGCAATAGATTTTACGAAATGCTGGTCGAAATGCAAGCTCGAGCGTTGGCGTTGGCGTGTAAACGGATCGACGTGATTGATGCGGCTTTGAATACGGCAACTCCAGTCGTGAGCCCGCGCGTGTCTCAAGTGGAAGACGAAGACAACCACCACGACAGCGCCCAGTCGAGCCCGACTATGAATGATAACGACCTTGTGGAAGAGAAGAATATAAATGCTGCCGACGTGAAGGCGAGAAGTGGCGGACACAGCAGAGCCGGTTCGCTCACGACGATGAGCGGCACGGATTTATACGCTCTTTTTGCGGACGAGCGCGCCAACATCGATGAAAAGTCGGGCGTCAAACGAGCCGCCATGGCGCTTGTGGATTCAAAGAAAGGCAATTCAGCTCAAAATCTTAAATCTAGAGAGATGACTGTCCGCGCGCTGTTGCATGACGTGCGCGAGATTTATTATAGCGTTTGCATGATTCAAAATTTCAGCACGCTAAACGCCGTGGCGGTGAGAAAAATCACAAAGAAGATGGACAAAGAATCCAGGACGCGCACGAGTGGCATTTATTGCACTGCTTGTAACGAGCTCGCCTTCTGGCCCGACTTGAAGGAGACGACGTTTCAGTGTAAAACGATGACGAAACTGTGCGAAGACGCCTTTCTCACGTGTCACGCTCTACTTCGTCGCATTGAGGCGTCTAAGACTGGACTTGTGCGGTTCGATTCAAAGACGTTGCACAGTCACACCATTCAACGAAAAGAACGCATCGAACTGCTCGGCAAGTTGAGAGAAACAGGCAAACGCATCAAAGACGACGGTACAAAGGTCAACTTAGAGCGCGATAGCGCTGGGAACCCTCTTTTATTCTTTTCAGGTGGGTTCTTCTGGGGTTTAGCTTTCCCCACGCTTCTCATTCCCCTGTGGTATCTAGTCGTCACGTGCGGTCTCGAGAGTACGGATGCACGATGCCAACGCGAGCTCGAAGCTTTTGTCACGTTGAGAGGAGCTCTTTTAGTTTTCGGCCAATCTCTCCTGTGGGGACCTACTGTTTACTGCTGGCAACGCCTCTCCGTGCACTGGGAGCTCATCTTTTTCAGATCGGTCGGTAAAACGGGTCTGCGCGCCGAACATGCGATTCTCGCCACTGTTCTTCCGTGGCTGATGCTCGTTTCGATTTTGATGACGAGTACGATCCTTTGGTCCTCGGGGCGCGCCTCGACGGAATGGGTGGGACCCTTCACGATTTCGCTGTTTGCATTTTTCGTCGTTCCGGTGCCGTCTTCTTGGAAGTGGGCCGACGATCCAAAGTTGTGGTTTATTCAGCCGCCGATGCAGACTAGGCGTTTTCTCGCGAGACACGTTGCTCGGACCGTGACGGCTCCCTGGCGCGCTGTGGTGTTCCCAGACTTCTTCATAGCAGATCAACTTACGTCCCAGTCTACTGCGATTGCGGATTTGATCATTACGTTCGGTATTGCGTCAGAAGCGACGTCAACGCGCGCGATAGCGGCGACACTACCCCAATGGTGGCGTCTCGCTCAGTGCGTTCGAAGAGCTCGAGATTCAATCGTGCTCAAGCGAGGCGGCTCGGCAAAAGCGCACATTTTGAACGGAGGTAAATATAGCCTCGCAATTGTAGCCATCTGGTTGCGCTTTGGCGCAGCCACGACATCGAGCGATCACACGTCGATGCGATGGATAATCGCGTACCTGGCGACGAGCGCAAGCGTGTTGTACTCGCTGACGTGGGACTTTGTCATGGATTGGACAGTCGTATCGTTCAATCGAACGAATAAGTGGTACTTTGAGATTTTACCTCGACGTACTCTCGTAAAGTCCAAGGCGGCGTGGATTACCGCGGTAGTATTTAACATTATGGGGCGATCGGCGAGCTTGTTTGCCGCCGTGCCGGGCTTACCTCTGGCGACGCTTTCAGCGCAGGCTCTCGTCACTGGTTTGGCTGGCGTCGAAATTGTGAGACGCGCAATGTGGAACGTGTTTCGCGTGGAGAACGAGCACTCATCAAACGTAGGTGCGTTCCGGGCGGCTGGTGATTCTGAATTCGACGCGCTCGAGGATCCTTTCGTCGCGCACGTCGACGAACTCGCCAGTGAACTCGCGTATCAGATCCCATCAAAAGGTGAAAGGCGCGCGTAATTTAATGTACTAAACAACTCAACAACTCTACACTTCACTTCACTTCACTTCACTTCTTTTTTTTTTCGCGTATCAGATCCCATCAAAAGGGGGAAAAGGCGTGACGAGGACGAATGTAACGCGAATCACAAACGAAAAAATGTAACATTAGCCTTTTCCTTTTCCATCACTTCCTCCGTTGTTCGTTCGATGTACCTTCTGCGTTGTTGTTATTTTTCCTCTCTCTCTCTTTCTCATCTGGCTCCTCGTACCGTCTCCCTTCCTTCCTTTTTAGAGGGTCTCTGTTTCTTCCTAGGGTT
>Ga0255780_10000984_pt1 | contig 26877 bp, 20 predicted proteins | sample 071ome_32_FD_179978 | JGI IMG/M metagenome (GOLD analysis project Ga0255780, IMG submission 179978) | Coastal salt marsh microbial communities from the Groves Creek Marsh, Skidaway Island, Georgia - 071405AT metaG (version 2) | ecosystem: Environmental > Aquatic > Marine > Intertidal zone >... | reverse complement strand
GTTTTGACGGTTCATGACCCGTGAGTTGGGGTTTAGGCCTTTGGTTTTAAACCGTTTCCGGTTCGTGAACGGTCGATTAGTGAGGGACTGGTTGATGCGCGCGGCGCAGTCATCGCGTCCACGCGTCCGCGCGTCCGCGCGTCCGTCACACGGCGGCGCGCGTGCTTCGTCGGCGCTCGCCCGGTCGCGCGCGCGTTCAACCCAGGGTTCGTTCGTTCCCTCGACCTCGCGCTCTCTCGCGCGCGTTGGGTCTCGCTCGACGATGATTCGCTACGCGTTGCTCTTCAGTAAGCAATCAAAGATTCGCCTGAGCAAGTACTACGTCTTGACGTCGCAAAAGGACCGGAAACGCATCGAGCGGGAGGTGATGCACGCGATTCTCCCGAGACCGGCGCGAGCGTGTAACGTGGTCGAGTACAGGGATGCGAAACTGGTGTACCGGCGGTACGCGTCGTTGTATTTTTGCTTGGCGGTGGACAGAGACGCGAACGAGCTCGCGGCGTTGGAGGCGATTCAGCACTACGTGGAGATTTTGGACAAGTACTTTGGGAACGTGTGCGAGCTCGACTTGGTGTTCAACTTTCACAAGGCGCACTACGTGTTGGATGAGGTGTTCATCGCGGGGCATTTACAAGAGACGAGTAAAAAGTTGATCGCGAAGCTCGTCGGGGAACACGACGCGCTCGTAGAGCGAGTCAAACTCGGCGGTCCCGCGGCGGAGGATTCGTAGCGCGGCGGCCGAGGCGGGGAGGAATTATTAGCACACATTTTGACGTAGCACTAGTGGTCCGCCGAACGACGCGGGCGTTCGGGGCGTGTAGACGAAGATTATCGAAATTAGCGTTTTCAGTCGGTATCCCGCGCGCGCTACTCCACGCGCGCGACACTGCGCGCCTCGACGACACTGCGCGACGCGCACACCTCGACGATACCGCGCGATGCCGCTCCGCGACATCGCGAACACGACCCCCACAGAAGCGGAACCGCACCGCCGATCGGCATCCAAGCCACCGACGCAACGCGCGCGACACGTTTTACGTGGCGATGCGAACGAAGAACCCATCGTAACCGTCACCGGTGACGACTCGGCATCGCCACTGAGCGCGAGCGCGCGAAAGAGACGCTCGGCGGTGGAGACGGAGGCGTTAATACGCGATTTTGAACTCGCGGGTGCGTGCGCGCGCGCGTTCGAGGCGACGCGTCGCGGGGATTTCGGCGTGTGACTGTTGACGTTCTCGACTCGTCGCGCGCGCGGCGTTGTTCCCCCTGACTGACTGACTGACGTTTACGCGTCGTTTAATCTGTCGCGCAGTCGAGCGAGAGTGCGCCGCGATAGAGAAAACGGCAGAGGAGGAGTGCGCTCGAATCACCGCCGAGTTTAACGGGAAATGGAGGTCAATGCCGAAGAAGGTCAAGTCGACGCCGTTGACGGATTACGCCGACGAGCTCGCGCGAGACGGGGGCGAGGACGCGCTCTTGGAACTGATTGAAATTAATAAAGTGCTGCGATCGATCGATGCGAGCTTGGTGCGAGCGGTGGTGGATGAAGAGGCGCTGTTGAGAGCAGCGGCGAAGAATTTGGTGGAAAACGTGGCGAATGAAGCGGAAAAGTCAAACGAGGCGCCAAAGTTGGAAGTCACCATTGACGACGTCGAAGCGAGGGGTATTTTGGAAACGTTTCAGAATCAAATTGCCGCGCTCGTGGCGCGATGGCGTAAACATTAAAAATTAGTATGGAGGGAGATTGGTATCATATAGTAAGGGCGACCGGGCGAGGGGCGGCGACGCGGATCGTCCGAATGTGTAAAACAAACAAGCCGAATGTGCGTATTCACAATAAATTGAATTTTTAGATGGATAGCGTCCCCTTGCTCGAGGCGACGGATCCCGCGCGTCGAGGATCGATCGCGGCGCACTGACGAAGACACTTTCCGAACGCCTTGGCGGCGGCGACTGCGACCTCCGTTTCGTCGGAGCCGCGCGCGTGCTCGACGAGGTGCACCGTCATTTGCCCGTTGAAAGTGAGACTCATAAACATGTGTTCAACCATCTCGACGCTCAAATCCCCAACCTTGTCCGACTCGAGCTCGAGGCCGTACCCCAAGTACGGTCTGTTACTCAAGTCCATGACGCACTCGACCTTTGCCGCGCCTTCCGTGGACACGGCGCTGCCCATGCGGTTGCAGCCCTTCTTCGTGCCGAGCGCCTTGTTCAACGCTTGACCAACGGCGATGGACACGTCCTCTGCGGTGTGGTGATCATCGATCCAGAGGTCACCCGTCGCGTCAATGTCCAGCGACACGTCTGCTTCGCGCTGAATGGACGCGAACAACCCATCCAAGGCTGTGATGCCAGTGCTAATCTTCGACGTGGCGCCCTTGGCGTCCAAATCGAGCGCCACGTCGATGGAAGTTTCCTTGGTCGAACGCTTGATTCCACTCTTGCGATCTTCATCGCTCTTCGTCTTAGAGTCGTACACATCGATACCTTCCACTTTGTCCATCGCCGCTCGAAAGCCACGAGCGAAAGCCTTGAACGTGGATTCCACGATGTGGTGTGCGTTGTCGCCGCGCTCCTTCACCAATCGTAAACTCACCCCGGCCTCTTCCGCCAAAGCCTTCCAAAACGTCTCGGTGAGCTCTGTCGGGTACGTACCGATGTGCGATCGACCCTTCGTACCCGGGCGACCGTACGGTGCGAGTGCGAACGTCTCCAACCCGCCTCCACTGTACAGGTTAACGTCGCACGTCGCGTACGCCTCATCCAAAGGGCTCGCGAAACGAGCCTCAGCCCCACCGACGGCGCCCGCCCGGTCCCTCCCACTTTCCAACATCTCCCGCATCGCCTTTCCGAGCGCTCTTCCCGACGCTTCAAACACCTCAGCCGTGTGGTCGCCCGCGTCCACGCACTCCTCGCACGCCGCCCCGCTTCGCTCGACTCGCACGCTCACCCCGAGCTGCGCGTGCGCGGTGAGCTGATCAATCATGTGATCGAGAAAAGGTTGTCCCGTCGCAATCACTCCGCGCTTTCCTCGCGGGTCCACCGTCGCCGACGCGTCGCACGCGCCGACAGAGGCGCGTCCTCGACCAGCGGTCACGTACACGTCGGTCGCGCCGCTCGCCGCGCGCGTCTCGACGCTCACGCGGTGCGCGGGAACAACCCGCGACGGTCGATGCGCGCATCTCAGCGTCGTTGCTGACGCGTCGCGGGCGCTCAAAGTCGTCGTCGTCGTCGTCACGCGGGCGGTCGCACGCATGATGATGATGGTGATTCGCTGCAGGGCGTTGTGACGCAACCACGAGACAGAGTTTGTCGTCAAAACTCGGCGAGGATGCACGCCGGGACGCCCACCGCGGACGGCGCGCACGTCATTCTGTGCTCGGCAATGTCGCTCGTCATGACGGCGAGGACGTTCGCGGACGCGCTCGGGTTGAAGCGGACGATGACGTCGGAAAAGAAGCTCGATAAGGCGGTAGTTGCGCTGAGCATCTTGTACGCATTCAGCGCGACGTACTTTGCGCTGTCGACGGGGAGATCGCTCGAGATGGCGCCGGGGACGATGAAGCATTTATTGTACGTGACGGTGCCGACGCAAGCGTTGCTTGTGGGCGCGATGCGCGCGCGTGGGAGCTTTGACGGGTCCTCGGCGTTGTGCGCGTTGTGTTCGTTGTGTTGCGCGGGGGCGTCCGTGGTCGCGCCGTCGCTCGCGGGACGTAAGATTGTCTCCGCGCTCGGACTGGGCGTGGGATTTATTGCGGCGCGATTGGGTGCTCGTGGGGGTGGCGTTTTGGTGTTGATGAGCGCGTGTTGGTACGTGACAACGAGGCTCGTGGTGCGTTCCGTCGAAGAGGTTCATTTCGCCAACTGGTTCGGATCGATTGCGGCAGAAATCGTTCCGCTCGTCGGTGTCAAGTTTGAATTTCCCGCGCTGACGATCAGCGCTTCCGCTCGACGAGATCACGCGCGTCGAGTGCTGGCAGCGGCGAGGAAAAAGTCGCAGTAGACGACGTAGGCGATTTTGTAAAAATGTTCAATTAAACGAGACTAGATCAAAGTTTAAAGGCCTCTCGCGTCGAGGTGTTTGTACAAGGCGTGCAACAAAGTGACGCCGTATGCCGTCGCGAGCCCATCCTTCGTGTTGCCCGGACCAGCCATGTCGATGTGGAGCCATTTCGTGTCGGCGCGCTTTGTCCATTCCTCGTTGAGATGGTTCGCGATAAACTGTCCCGCGCACGAGCTTTGCGCGTTGGCGCGATCCGCTACCGAGTTCTTCATGTCGGCAACCTTGGAAGCGAACTCAGACTTGAACATTTCCGGTGCGTACGGCAGGGCGTGCGTCAAGTCTCCAGACATCTTGCCAAGTTTGACAATGAGGTCCTCCATTTCCTCGTCATCCGTGACAATTCCCGCGTGCTTTCTCCCGGTAGCGATCATTTGAGCCCCTGTCAAAGTTGCCATGTCAACGACGACGGATGGCCTCAAATTGGAGTTCGCGGGATCAGTGCAATACGCGACACCGTCCGCAAGCACGAGGCGACCCTCCGCATCCGTGTTGTTAATCTCAACAGTCTTACCGCTCTTACCGACGAGAATGTCGTCCGGACGGATGGCACCCGATCCGATAGCGTTTTCGGCAATGCACAAAACAAGATCTAACGGTGTCTTGAACGTTCCTTCCGCATTCCCTTCAGATGCGATGGCTTCGAAGGCGCACAGCATACCGGCCGCTCCGCCCATGTCCGTCTTCATGCCGCACATGCCATCCTTCGATTTAAGGCTCAAACCACCCGTATCAAAAGTGATACCCTTTCCAACGAACGCAATCGAAGGTGAATTTGGATCCTGGCATCCCTTCGGAATGAAACGCAAGTGCACGAGCGCTGGATCGCGCCCATCGCGGCTTGACGCGCTTCCGACGCCCGCGAGGCAGCCGTAGCCCTCCTTGACAAGTTGAGCGTATCGCTTAATCTCAACAACCTTGACACTCGCACCGAGCTCTTTTGCCACGCGTTCAGCCTCTTCGACGAACGTGTTCGGGTTCAATTCGTTCGGAGCACTATCGACGAGCGATTGGCATCGTCGAAGCGGTTTCGGCAAAGAACGCACTTCGGCACCGTTCCAAACCTTTCCATCGACGAGGACACCGACATGAACACTTCCATCCTTGACGTAGTCTGCTGCGCGATATTTATTCGCGTACGGAGGCAGAATACGAGCCAGCGCGCTCAGCGCAGAGGCTGCGTAGGTGTCACCGTCGAGCGCCGCGAGCACAACCGCCGAACGCTTCTTTCTGTCACCGATGGCAGACTTGGCCTTCTCGGTGATAGAATGCGAAGAGATTGGCGAATTGTGTCTCGACACCTTGTCGGAGAGCATGCACACGACGAGTTCGAGCAATCCGTCGTCGCTCGTCGCGAGCACCGTGCTGCGGGTGGAACCGCCCTCGAGCGTCTTCACGAGAGCTCGGAACGTCTTTTTCGTCGCTTCGTCCGCGCCGAACGCGCCCTCCGAAACGCTCTCACGCTCGAGAGCACTTTTAGAACCGACAATTACAATCTTCGTGTTCTTGGAAGACGTCAGCGCGCGCAGAGACGCCTCGCTTTCGATGGTTTCGAGTTCGGAGGAAGTTGCCCACCTAGGATCGTGAGAGGGTGCCATGGCGACCGTAGTAAAGCGTCGACTACCCGCCGTGCGCGTCGATCGATGCGTTCGCTGGTTGACTCGTGTGACTACGTGCGTAAATGCACGGGTTGCGAGCATTTAATCTCCCGAGCGCGCGGGAGTGTGAGGAGTAATCCAGCCTCTGCTGCGGGAGGCAGACAGTTATTAGTTTCGCCACGGCGTTTGAGTGCGTGTGAATGCAATCCGAGCTAAACGTAAACTACAAGGTTCGCTACTAACGGCAACCCTAATTGAAATTCTAATGCGCATCAGGGGTCGATTACTATGGCTTCGTCCATGTCGAACGTCGTGATTGTGTCCGCCTCGGTTTCGTCGCTCGCACTACTGGTGACCTTCTCTTCTTGGACTATTTCACCGACCGATTCGCTCTCAGCGCCATTAGCGATCTCGTTCGCTTCTTCAGCAACAGTCGCGTCGACATTGACGACAGGTGTATCATCAACATCATCAATGTGAGGAACGACGGGTTTTTCAATGTCGAGTAAAAGTTTCCCTTCGGCACCCCAGCCCGGGACGCCGGCGCCGACGATGTCGTCTCGCCAGGTACCAGACCAGACACCGGCTTCGCCTCTTCTGGCGCGTTCAAAGCTCTCCGCAAGTTGCTCGTTGACGATAGCCGTATGTACCGTAGGACCGGAAGCCGAGAACATGCCATTGGGTGCTTTCGGTCCGACGCGACACGGAATGTGGTCGAGGTTCGTGACTTCCGTCGACTCGGTGGACGGATAGTACAGCCGCATGATTTCCTTGGCGGCGTCGTAATCTATCACCACGGCGTCGTACCAACTGTTGTCATCTTCAGGATTATCCGTGTCCCACAACACGCTGAGGCAGAGATTGCGCCACTGTCGACCTTTTGGCTTTCGACGTGCCGGGGCGCCGCCAGAGGCATACAACTGTTCGATTGGGATGCCACGAGGAGGGATGGCGTTCTCACCTCTGCTCGAGAGAGGGCTGAGGATGAATGTTCTGAGCGCAGACAGCACCTCTTCAGTCTCTTCTGCGCTGATGGTCGTCGCGGTGGTCTCGCGTTTCGCTTCCGCCTGAACCTGTTTCTTTTCCAAACGACTCGAGCGTTTTCGATCCATCATCTCCCACGCCAGTTTCTTCGCTTCTTCCTTCTCGCGAGCGAGGCGCTTCGCCTCGATTCGTTGGACTCGCTCTTCTTCGTCCTTGATTTTCTCCAGGTGAAATGGCAGGTGGTCCTTGGTCAAAAACTCGTGCAAAGCGAGCTCCCTCTTGTCTCTCGAATGTTTCAACGCCATTGCAAAACTAGAAACTTCCTCGTGCGACACGTACGGAGTCGACCAGGATGGGTCGTCCTTGTCGGTCGGCGCAGTCTTGTCCGCTCGAAACAAGCGCACGTCGTTGGAAACGGTGTAGTAGGCGCGTCCGCGAAGATCGAAACCAGCCGGCTCGCCGTGCACTTGCCTATCGCACTCTTGAAGCGCCGGGATTTTGGCGCGTCTCCTCGCCTTGTCAAGCTTCTCCGCTGAATTCGCGACGACGTTCGCCAAGTCGAGGCGATTTTCAAGAGCGTCTTCGAAGACGGCGTGCATGATATCGAGGCGACTGAGCGTCTCGACGTCCAAGAATCCGTGCGCGTCTTCCTCGCCAAAGAGACGACGAATCGTCTTCATGCTCTCGGCTTCCCAATCGTGGGGCACGACGAGCACGTCACCGTTGCCCTCGCGCATCGCCCAGCTCCGGATGAACGTCTCCACGATCCATTCGTTCTCGCTCGCTAGCGGGTCGCACAGCGCACGCTCCCAGTCTTTACACGACCGCTCTGGAAACCGAAACGTCGACTTGAACGCGCCGACAAACGTCATCAACGCGTAAAATTTCCACTCTGACCGAAGCTCTGAAATTTCCTTTTTAGTCGCCTTGCTCATCCCGTGCGTCTGCGCCACCGACGACCCGTACTCATCCGCGTTCTTCACCTCCACGACGGCGGATTTACGCCCCAAACCACCACGACCACCACCAGTCTTCTTGGTGTCCTTCTTCGCGTCGGACGACGCTCGTCCGCCTCGTCCACCGCCGCGTCCACCGCCGCGTCCGCCGCCGCGTCCACCGCCCGTCGTCGTCGTCGTCGTCGTCGTCGTCGTCGTCGTCGTGGTTTTCACCTTCTTACGCGCACCACTCGCCGTCGTCGTCGCCTTCCGTCCGTCGTCCCGCTGTCCCTCATCTTCATCGTCCCACACCGCCGCAGAGATCCTATTCCTCTTCATCGTCGTCGATGAGGTTGATTTCCCGCGCCCGCGTCCGCGTCCGCGTCCGCGCCCGCGCGCCGCCGTTCGACCGCCCATCGTCGCCGCGTCCGTCCGCCCGTCCGTCCGTCCGTCACGTCGCGCGCGCACGACTGACCCGTCCGACGGCTTTGATGTTTCCGAGACGACTAGGTAGGCCCCACCTGTCCGAATATAGGAAGTTGATGGTTCGTGACTCGACACAAACGAACAGGGTAAGGTCCGTCCGAGGACTCGCACTCTCTCGGAAACATCAAATCAAATCAAAGCCGTCGCGACATCACTCGCGCGCGCGCGCGAAACGAAGACGATGACGACGACGATGACGACGATGACGACGTGTAGGTTAACGGCGACGGTGAATGGATCGCGAGCGCGACGACGACGATGCGAAAAGAGCGCGGGACGCGGTAAGATGCTGACGATTTCGGCGGCGTCCGAGAAGGGTGAGACGACGAATCAACGTCAACGTCACCAGCGGAACGCGGTTGAACGGAAGATCGCGCACGGTGCGATGGCGCTGGGTGCGATCGCGCTCGGTGGGTTCGTGCACGAAGCGATGGAGGCGTCCGCGCACGTCGATGGTGCGATGGCGTACGCGGCGATGTCAGAGATGGCGCCGACGGATAACGACGGCGCGGTGGAGCTGTTTCAGCTGGCGGGCGGGGAGGTTCCGTTTTGGGCCAACATGGTTAAATACGCGCGGTTCTCGATCTCCATCATGGTTGGGTTCGCGTTCATGTTTGGTAGACCGATCGTGGCGTTGATGAAAAAGCCGCAGACGGCGGTGGCGGTCGTCGCGGTGGCGACGGGTGGGTATTACTTTTTCAAGTTTACCATTGAAACGATGCTCGGGATGAACGACCCGACGACGCTCGGGTGATCGGGCGAACACGCGGGTGAGAGAAAAGTTGGATAATCTTGTGTAATGTTACTACTGCTACGTGCTAATTTGATCGCTACGTGTTGTAATGGTGCCGGCATCGGCGGCGGCGGCGCCGTCGTTCGTTCTATCTGAAAGTGGAAATCGGCGCCACGCGGCAAAGGCTCGTTTGGCACGCGAGACTTCGCAAAATTCCATGGCGGCGTATCGTCGACGCTGCGCGAGCGCGTACGCGCGCCATGTTCGAAACGCGTGCGCGTCGAGGTACTTGTCCGCAAAAGTCACGGCGAGAGAGTCGACGTAAAATTGCGCGCGAGATTCTAATCTCCTGGCGCGTTCCACGGCGCGCATCCAATCCGCAAACGCGGCGGCGACGAGGGCGAATTTCTCAGCCTGTGCGCGGTGCACGTGCGATTTGAGCGCGTAAAAGACGCCGAGTAGTCGCACTTTACGATGGTACTCCACCGCGCGCGCTGTCTCTTCTCGCTCGACGCGGGAATCGTGCACGCGAGCGCCCCATCTGCAGAGCGCGCCCATCTTTATTCGCGTCTCGTCGTAACGAACCGCCGCGTCCCATCGAGCGGCGTCGCGCTTCTTCGTTTCTACGACTCGTCTCCACGTCGTAAATTTAATGTAAAGCCTCGCCATGTCTACGAAGGTGTTCATGCGCCTCATCAAATCGCGCCATTCGGTGAAAACGCGCCGTTTCATTCTCGTCGCTCTGTACGCTTCGACGCTCGCCATCGCCGCCCGTTCGGCTCGCAGTTCCTTTGCGCGTTCAATCCAAGACGCGAGACACACGGCTTGGAGCTTTAACCTTCTCCAAATCAATGCGCGGGCGTTTAAAGCGCTCGCCCGCGCGTGATGGCGCCATCGAACGAAGAGTCTTCGCATCGTGCGCGCGGTTCGCGTCGGTTCCGCGCGCCGCAACGTCAAACGGCGTCTCTCATTCGCTCTTCGCGCGTAGTCGCTCCATGCTCGAATCATCGCACCTCGAGCCCTGTCACGGCGTCGCTGCGTGAACGCGCGCACGCGTCGCGCGCGCGCGGTGTGTGTGCGCCACGCACGCACGATCGCGACGAGCGCGCGCCGCATGCGTCGCCCCTCGTAAAACGCTCGCAACGATTCCGCCTCCTTCTCGCGCGCCGCGGCGACGCGCGCGCGTCTCAAATACTCTCTCCAAGCGTGGAACACCCGTCTCGTCGACGTGAATTCCCTAAACGCGATCGCGATGAGTTCACTTTCGAGCGATTCGATATCGTCGCGCGGCGCGTCCGACGGATCGACAATCGTCGACGTCGTCGCCGCTCGCAAATACTCTTCGTCGTCCAGCGCCAACAACCGCTCGACGCTCGACAACCCACCGTCACCACCACCACCGTCGCGCGCGTTCGCGTCCACGCCCGAACCCGACGCCTCTCGTCGACGCGCGCGCGCGCCCGCATCCCTCTCCGCCCTCCGCATCGCCTCCAACCGCTCGCTCCAACTCGTCGACGCGTCCGCGCACGCCCGCAACACGGCTTCTCTCGCGGCGCGCGTCTCCGCCTCACCCACGTCGCTCCACGACGCCGCGATCGTTTCCAGCGCGTCCAGCGCGTCCAAAAGTCTCGGCGGTGCGTCGTTCGTCATCTTCGCGTCGTCGTCGTTCGCCGTCGTCGTCGGCGTCATCGCGCGTTCAACGCTCTCCCGCGCCAGGCGAGTCCAAACGTCGCGTTTCAACGGCTGCGTCATCGCCGTCGTCGCTTTGCCGCGCTCGCGACGGGTCCTCACCGGGGCTTTCACCGCGGAGAACGGTTCGGAGAATTTCGTTTCGCTCAGCGCCAAGTCGTTTCGGTGTCCCCGACCCCGGACGTCGTCGTCGGTCGACGCATCTTCGCGCTCGGCGTCGCGGTCGCGAGTCGCGATGTGCGGCGTCAGACCTCGACTCGACTCGTTCGTTCCGTTCCGACGCCACCATGGGAAACGAGGTGAAGACGATCGCGGTGATGTTCGCCATGGACGCCGAGGCGCGCCCGCTCGTGGACCACCTCGCGCTTGAGGAGAACCCGTCGGCGTTCGCGCGCGCGAACGGGGCCGCGCCGATGAAGTGTTTCACCGGACGCGTGACATCGTCATCTACAGGTGAAGACGACGCGCCGACGGTTATTCACGTCGTGTGCGCGGGATCGTGCGCGAAACACTCGGTGTGTAACGTCGGAACGGTCGGTGCGGCGTTGTCGACGTACGAGACGTGCGTGAGCCTGAAACCGGACGTCATCGTCAACGCGGGCACGGCGGGAGGGTTCGCGAAGCGGGGCGGTAAAGTAGGCGACGTGTACCTCGGATCGACGTTTAAAAACCACGACAGACGGATCCCGATTCCAGGGTACGACGCGTACGGGGTCGGGGAGTACGAAGCGCACCCGACGCCGAAACTCGCCGAGGCGTTGGGGTGTAAACGCGGGGTGGTGTGCACGGGGAACTCGCTCGACGCCACGGAGACGTGTAAAAAGTTGTTGGATGAATACCAAGCGAGCGTCAAGGAGATGGAAGCCGCCGCGATGGCGCACGTCGCCCACTTGTTCGGCGTCCCTTTCATCGCGGTGAAAACCATCACGGACATCGTCGATGGACCCGTGGCGACGCAGGAGGAGTTTTTGGCCAACCTCGGCGCCGCCGCCGCCGCTTTGAAGGACGTCGTGCCAAAGGTTGTCGATTTCATCGCCGGTCGCGACGTCGACGATTTATAACGGCGAGGTCGGGGATCAACGCGCGTCGCCTATGTATCATGACCAGGTGATTAATTAAATATCCACTCGCGTCCATGGATTGCGTTGTAAATGAGGATACCGACGCGAATGGTTTGACGCTCGCTCGCTCGCTTTAACCGCCTCAACAATCAGTCAGTCAGTCGCGCATCCTCATTCATTACCACGCGTCGTCGTCATGTCGTCCAAGCGCGTCCCCGACGCGCTCGATGTCGCGGTCGAGCTCCTCAAACGCCGCGAAGGGATCGATAAGACGCTCAAACTCATACGATACGCCGCCATTTTAGTCGCGAGCGAAACGTCGTCGTCCTCCTCCTCGTTAACGACCAACTTTTCAACGCGCTTGACGGCGCTGGAACGGTCGATCGGTGACGCCCGTCGGGCGTACCGCCTCGGAAAATTCCTCGGAAACGTCGCGGAAATCCGCGACGAGCTTCGAGAGGGCAGCGCTCGCGGGGTGTCGCGATGGCGAAGCGCTCGTACGGCGACCGTCGCGTGCGCCGCGCTCGAGGGCGCGTATTACTTTATGGAACAAGGCGTTTGGTTGAGTAAGAGCGGGGTCGCCATGCGGGAAAAGACGACGCGCGAGCGGTTGGTGCGATGGAGCGCGAGGTTTGAGGTGTGCTCGTACGCGTTTTCGGTGCTGTGTGCGAGAGAGGATTGGTTGGAGGCGGACGCGCGCGGGCGAGCGGCGCGTCGGGCGTTGTTCGACGGCGCATCGGCGGAGCTTCGAGCGGAGAGTGGATCGGCGCGCGGAATGCGCGAAGATGACGTCGAGGAGTTGAGAACGACCATCGCGGAGTGCGATGGGGCGAAGCGCGAGGCGGTTTTCTCGGTGATTCAGGACGTGACGGATGCGGTGTTGTCCTTTGAGGACGCCGTGGACGTCGAAGGCGTCGAATTGTCAAACGAGCGGTTGGTCAACGTTCTCGGTTTGCTCGCCGCCGTTTTGGATTTTCACGGGAAACTCTCGAGCGCGATCGCATCCGTGCGCGAGAAGAACCGATGAAAGCGCGGCGCGTCCAACCGTCGCGTTCTGACGCGCGTCACGCCGCATGTACTGTATATAAAAAGTTTGTTATTCACATTTTCGCTCGCTCGCGCGCTCACTTTTTCCCCTTGACCATATCCTTAAACGTCGAGCTCGCGCTGAAGGACGGGTAGTTGCTCGCCGGAATCTTCAACGGTGCGCCCGTTTGCGGGTTTCTTCCCGCTCTCGCCGCGCGCGTCTTTCTAGCAAAGGTCCCAAACTTGGAGAGCGCCACCTTGTCGCCCGCGCGCACCGTGGCGCCGATGACGTCGAGCGTCGCGTTGAGCACTCGCCCGACGCTCGCCTTGGTCTCACCCGTCTCAGCCGCGACCGCATCGATCAAGGTCTTCTTATTCAATCCCGTGGAATAGCATCTGCGTGCGTCATCGGCGCGCGCATCCGTTCGTCAGTAAAACGTTCCATTCAAACCGATCCTCGGGCTCATTCCCCTCCGATCCTCTCTTCGATCCTCCGTCCACCCCGCGACGACGCGTCGACGAAAGCGAGACGAAAAAAAACCGTCCTCGTTCCCACCGTCCCATCGCGCGCGCGCCGTCGGCGGTTTCGCGAGACGCGCGGCGTCGAGCCACCGAAACCGACACCGCGGGTCGACGACGCGTCCCATCTTAAATTGTACCGGTACGCGCTCGAACGCGAGGAGCGACGGAGCGAGGAGCGACGGACGGACGGACGCGAGGATGGAAAACGAAAAACACGAAAAAAATCAAACGAACGAACGAGCAGCGCACCTCGTCGCGGCGGCGACCGCGCGACGTCTCGCGAACATCGATCGAATCAGTCGATTCTGACGCGACCTCGCGCGGGAATCGCGCGGGAAAACGAACGAACAACGACGCGACGATCGATCGATCGATCGGGTGAGATCCCCGATCGATCCGAAGACATCGTTCGATTCGATCGATGAAAAACGTCTTTGATTTCGATCGAACCCGCGCGCGGGTCGGGGCTGGGAAAAACGGACCCGCGCGATGTGAGTCGTGATTGACGAGTCATGAACCGCGGATTTTGGTATGGGTAGATTTCCCGCGCGAACGCGCGTTCGCTCGGTTCCATCGGTTCCGTCGCTCGGTCGTTCGCGCAGTGCGCGACGCGAAGCCGCGTTCGCTCGCGTCGTCGACGTCACCGATCGCGGCGAGCGCGCGCCGAGTCCGTGGTTTCGTTTCGTCGACTCGTTCGATTGATTCCGATTCATTCCGATTCATTCCGATTGATTCCGATTGATTCTGGTCGATCCGCTCGACGCGGCTTTCGGTCGAACGCGGGCGCTGGCGTGGATGCGGGGCGTCGGGACGACGACGACGACGACGACGACGACGACGACGACGACGGCGGCGGCGACGATGATGATTCGTCGGAGAGGAACGGTGTTGGCGCCGAGGCGGCTGGCGCGGGCGCTGAACGCGGCGAGAGGGCGGAGGAGCGAGGCGGATGAGCGGCGGCGTTTTCGAGCGGTTTGGAGCGCGATGCGGGAGGACGAAGGGACCGGGGATGCCGCTCGGTCGAGCGGAACCGCGTCGACGTCGAGTCCGGGTGGGTCGGATGACGTCCGTCGGCTCGCGGCGGGGTTGTCGAGGTTGTCGTTGAGCGGTAACGCCAACGCGACGAGAGGTTTCGCCTCGCAGGCGGCGCCGTTGGAGGACGGAGGGAACGGCGAGGCGGCGGCGGCACTCGTCGGGGTCGATGGAGGGAGAATTCGAGGTGAGATTAAGCGCGTGACGTTTCACTCGAGAGAGAATGGGTACACGGTGGCGCGCATGGAGGTGGATGGGTCGTGCGAGTTGCCGCCCGGGGCGTTGGCGACGCCAAAGCGACGAAGAAAAGGAACCAAGCCGACGCCCACGGTGACCATCGTCGGGACGCTTCCGGGCGCGAGCGAGGGACAAATGCTCGAAATCACCGGAACGTGGAGAGAAAACGTCAAGTACGGCGTCGAGTTTGTCATCTCGGGCGCGCCGAAGGAGTTGAAACCTTCGAGCGAGGACGGAATGCTTCGGTACTTGAGCGGCGGAGCGCTTCCTGGATGCGGCAAGGTTACAGCGCAGCGACTCGTCGATCATTTTGGCGTCAACCTGATGGATGTGCTGAATGCTCCCGATGCGGCGAAGAAGCTCGTCGCGTGCGATGGGATCGGCGCGAAGACGGCGCTCAAGCTCAAGACGAATTGGGACGAGAGCCGCGGGAAGAGAGACGCCGCCGTTTTTCTGGAGAAGCACGGCGTGCCCGTCGCCCTGGCACAACGCGCCGCCGCGCAATACGGTCCGATGACGGAGGATCTGATTCGGGGCAACCCGTTCGAGACGCTCGGAAACGTTCGTGGCGCCACTTTTCATCGCATCGACGCGCTGGCTTCTCGCCTGGGCAAGGCGCCGGACGATCCGGCGAGACTCGGAGCAGCCATCATCGAAGTGTTGAGCGCCTCAGCCGTGAGCAGCGGACACACGTATTTACCGTGGAGCAAAATCGTCGAAGGTGTCAAGGCGCTTCTTGGGCAATCGACGCGGGTGGACGAGCTCAGCATGCAAGCTGCGGCGGATGAGATGCGACGCAAGGGTGAAATTCGCGTGCAGCGCTTGCCAGACGCCAACGCGACGACGACGTCTGGCACGATTGAGCTCTTCGATGGAGATTGGAGCGCTGCCGCCGTGTACACGAGCGCGATGCACAGCGCCGAAGTCGCCATCGCGTCGGACATTACGAACCGTATGAGGCGCGCAAACATCAAGGTTGATGCGGCGCGCGTGGAGCGTTGGCTCGAAGCCGCCGCGCAAAAGGAAGGATGGAGAACTTTGAGCAACACGCAAAAGGACTTTGTGCGTCTCGCGCTCGAGTCCCCGGTCACCATTCTCACCGGTGGTCCCGGTACCGGGAAGACATTTGCGACGCACGTCATCGTGCGACTATGGCGCGCGATGGGCAAGAGCGTCGTGATGTGCGCGCCGACGGGCCGAGCGGCGCAACGCCTGATGGAAATCACGACGGCAGGCCGAGACATTGCCAACCCAATAGCGAGCTCTACGATTCACCGTTTGCTCGAGTTCAAGGCGGCGGATGCTTTAGAGGGAATGGAGGACGACGGTCCGTTGCAAGCGCTGTCGTACAAGGGACGGTTCTTCCGAGACGCGAAGAATCCCATCCAAGCAGATGTCGTCGTCGTCGACGAGAGCTCCATGCTCGATTTGCCGCTCGCCGCGGCTCTTCTCGCCGCGGTTCCACCCAAGGCACAGGTTGTCTTCGTCGGCGACGCCGATCAGTTACCTTCAGTTGGGCCAGGAAGCCTCTTGCGGGACATGCTGAACGCGCACAACGTGCCGAGCATTGCCTTGACTGATATTTTCCGACAGGCGGCGGCGAGCGGCATTGTGCGAGCGGCGCACGCCATCAACTCGGGGGCTTTCCTCCCGAGTGACATCAGAGAGCAGCGGTACGATCCATCGCTGAACGAACTTCGAGTCATCGCTTCGCCAGATGCCGCGACTGAGGTTCCGAGCGATCCCGAACTCAAACCGGATTGTCTTTGGGTGAGCCTGCCGAGCGAGACGAATGCCAGCGTCGAGGCGGTGCTCGAGCACGTCTTGACGGATATCCTTCCCGAGCGTGGATTCACCTCGAACGACTTGCAAGTGCTCTCACCGATGCGCAGAGGCGTCGCGAGCACGGGTTCGTTGAACAACTGGCTCCAAAAATCTCTCAATCCACACTGCGAGAGCAAGGCGGAGGTTACCGTAGGTAGCTTTTACGGCGACATTACCTTTCGCGAGGGCGACAGAGTGCTCCAACAGCGCAACGATTACGACAAGGAAGTATTCAATGGCGACTTGGGAATCATCCGCCGCATCGAAGACAAAGACGGCACCGCCACCGTGAGTTTTGGTGCCGACTTTAAGGAGGTTTCTTACACCAAGAGCGAGCTCCGCGACCTCATTCCGGCGTACGCCATGACAATTCACAAGGCGCAAGGCAGCGAATACAAAGCCGTCGTCCTCGTCCTCACCAACGCCCACAAACCTTTGCTCAGGCGAGAACTCCTCTACACCGGCGTCACTCGCGCAAAGGAACTCTTGGTCATCATCGCCCCGCGCTCTGCGCTCTCCTCAGCCATCGATGCGCACGGCGTCGACCGTCGATGCACGGGTCTCGTCGACAGGCTCTCCGCGCCCGTCGCCGCGCGTCCATCCAAGCTCAACAACCCGAGATAGATTGCGCGTGCGTGTAATATTTAAAGCGATCCATTTCGCGACGACGACCGCGACGATCACGCGTTTCAATTCCGATTTTAAACGCGCGCCGACGGATAGTCTTCGACGCGAGCCGAAGACGAAGACGCGCGAGGGGGGTTCCTCCAATCCATGGAAAACGAGAGCCCCTCCCATCTGACGAGTTAATGACTCGTCACGCAGCACTTCGGTCTAAATCCGCGTCAGCGACTCGACCACGACGCGGCGCCTCACACCGACGCGCATCGTCGTCGTCACCCGCGCGGTCACCGCGACGCGCCCACGGACGGCGAGTGTTGCGTCGCGCGCGGTAGCGACGGCGACCGATCGGTCGGTCGACGCGCGTGGACGTGGACGCGGTGGAAGCGTGTGTGTGCGCGTTCGGTTCAACACTGGTTCGAAATTGCAAAGCGGTTCGTTTGATTCGTTCGTGAGGGCGCGATGCGATCGATGGTTCGGGCGTCTACGGTGCGTGGGACGACGCGGGTAGTGTTGGATGCGTTCGCGAGGCGAGGGTTCGCGGCGGAGGTGAACGCGGCGGCGACGAGGACGCCGGGCGGGGCGGGAGGAGGGGAGGGAACGTCGGGCGGAGCGACCGCGACCGCGACGGCGAATGCGGAGAGAAAGACGGATGGGGCTGGGACATCGGCTTCGGCGTTTGTAAGTGAGGCGGCGACGGCGGCGGCTTCGGCGACGGCGCGCGGGAAGACGACGGGGAGAAAGCTCGGGGAGAGGTTTGGTAAGGAGGTGGTGGATGATATTTACCGAGGGAGTTTTCGGAGCCAGACTGGGGTGAGTTTGAAGTACATGCTGGACTTTGGTTCGCAGCCGATACATCGACAACTCATGGTGAGCGCGCAGTTTCTTCACAAGGAGCTACCGGTGCGATTAGCGCATCGAGTGGCGGAACTGGAAAACTTGCCGTTTGGTTTGAGCGACATGTCGCAGGTTCTCGACGTGCGAGATTGGTACGTCGAATCTTTCACCGAACTTCGGACTTTTCCTCCGATTGAAAACATGGAGGATGAAGAAAAGTTTACGCAGTTGCTCAAGCGAATTATGGCAAGGCACGAAAATGTGGTGCCGATGATTGCGCGCGCGGTTCTCGAGCTCAAGGAGCAGCTCGAGGCGCAGCGCCCAAAGGAGAACAAACCCTCCGGCTTCAGGCGCGGTGGTACATACGCGACGACGGAGCTCAACGAGTTTCCGGAGGTTCATCAGTTTTTGGATGGGTTCTACATGAGTCGCATCGGTATGCGGATGCTCATCGGTCAGCACGTAGCACTCCACGATCCGCCAAAGGAGTCTTACATTGGATTGATTTGCACCTCTCTGAGCCCTTTGGAAGTGGCGCGCGACGCCATCGCAGACGCTAGATCTATTTGCATGCGCGAATACGGAGACGCCCCAGAGGTTGAGCTTTTTGGCGAAGAAGGTTTCACGTTTGCCTACGTGCCGGGCCATCTTCACCAAATGTTGTTTGAGCTCATCAAAAACTCTCTGCGCGCCGTGAGTGACAAGTATATGAATAGCGATACACCACCGCCACCGATCAGGATTGTCATCGCTGAAGGGGCTGAAGACGTGACTATCAAAGTTTCCGACGAAGGTGGTGGCATTCGTCGAAGTGGTTTGGCAAAGATTTGGACGTATCTGTACAGTACGGCGCGAAGTCCGTTGAAGGACATGGATGCCGACTCCGCCGGACCAGTCGTTTTGGCTGGTTACGGCTACGGTCTTCCGTTGTCTCGCTTGTACGCGAGATACTTTGGAGGTGATTTGCAAGTGCTATCCATGGAAAACTATGGCACGGACGCATACTTGCATCTCAATAGGCTAGGGAACATGGCTGAACCTCTGCCCTAGCGCTCGCAGGCTAGAATGTATTTTTAATTTTGAAAACCAGCCACGACGTTCGTTGATTACGTTTACGTATTGTTTTTTGTATTTACATCCTAGGAAAGTGTCTACGACAAAGTCCGGGATTCGTTTTTGGACGAGCGCAACGCTTTCAAAAACCGCGCAACGCTCCGAATACTACCGGTACGGGCGCCCTCGAAAGGACGGCTTGTTAAACTCCTCTAACCCATGGCGGAGATGTGGCTCTTCAGCCTCGCCTTTTGCTGCTCGTTGCAGTGATGCATGAGCGCGCGAAGCAAGTCGCGCGGCAAGATGGAGTCGCTCGAGCCGCGACTCGTAGCCGTGGCGGCATGGCGATCGAAGATGTTGAACACCATACCGAACGCCGCGCCGAAAGCCTTGTGGGTCGTCGGCGATATCTCCAACAAGTGTGCGCGCTCGAGAGCGGCAGAGAGCGCGGAGACGAGAGCCGAGGTGGTAGAGCTCGCAGTCGTAAGTGGGGCCAGCTGTTGCTTGGCTTCGGCGACGCTCATACCAGTCGCGATCGCACCGAGCGTACCCTCAACGGCGACGCCGTTCATCAGTTGAACGCAATCCGCGGCGGCACGGAAGAGAGCCTCAGCGCTCGGGTTGTTGGAAGCGTTCTTGCCACCCAACAACATGCCGACGTTACGCAAGATTGCCCAAACGAGAGTCGCGGCGGCGGCCGATCCGAGAGGGAAGCGCGGAAGAGCCTTGGCGAGCAAAGTTCTACCCTTGGCGAGAGTCACGATGCGCTGGAAGACGCCGTCGTGCTCCGCCCCGCCCACCGCGAGCACGGGAACGGAGGGCAATCGAAGCGTGCTGACCAAACCATCCAACAGAAAGGTGCGGCGCTTCTTCAAGTCTTCCTCCGTTTCGCTCGGTCTACCCTCCTCGAGCTGGCGATCGATATCATCCACGTCCAGCAGCAAGCACATGGAATCCTCAATCATGATGCGCGCCGCCAAGAGCGGCTCTTGCTCCAAACGCCTCTGCGTACCCTCTTCAGCCGTCTCGTTGTCTTCGCCAGTCGAGCCGTTACCCGACGACACGTCCAACAATGGTTTTGGGGATCTGATGTTCCCGAAAGGCACCTTACCGAGACCAGCCAAGCCGGGCACGAACGTCACCGGTCCTCGCGCCTCCTTTTCGTGAGACGCGAGCTCTCGCAAAGTTTCAGGGCAGAACGGCTCCCTCAACTTGGAAGGATTGTTACGGCGCAACCAACACTGATAAAAGTAATCGTGTTCGTACGCCGTTCTGTCTTGTGGGTGTGTAGCGCTCCATTGAATACGAAGAATCGTCTCAATCTCATCATTGGCCATGTACTTGCCGTTGTAGTGCGGACGACCTCGCGGACGCTGTTCTCTCGGTCTTCTGCCCTGCGCTCTCGGCTGACCGCTCGGCATCGGCGCCGACGGCATTTGCGGCGACGCACGAACACCGGGCATGCCCGGCACATCCATCGGAATCGCGTGCGCCATCGGACCGTCCGCCCACTCAGGAATTTCTTCACCGCGGTACTTTTGAGGCGGCGGGCGTCCCATCCCCGGTGGCGGTCCCATACCTGGCGGCATCCCCGGCGGCATCCCCGGCGGAATACTCGGTGGCATCCCCGGCGGCGGTCCCATCCCCGGTGGCGGTCCCATCCCCGGCGGCATCATCATGCCTCCGAACGGCGGGCGCGGCACTTGCGGAGCGGGCGCGTACGCTGCTCGTTCCAGTTCCTCCGCCGTCTTCGTCCCCACCGGCGGAGCCGTTCCATACTGCGGCAACAAATCCGACGGTCGCAGCAATCCTCCACCACCGCGTCCCGCCATCATCGCCTCCTCTTCTCGCGTGCTCATGATGTGCACCTCCTCTTGCGGTCGCTCGAGCGAGAGCGTCGATAGATCGTCCTCCAAGTCGCCGCCCAGTTCCCCCAAAAGCGACGGGTCCGCCGGCGCATCGAAAAACCCACTGCGCGCGAGAGAGAAATCGTACATCGGCGTCGTCAGTCACGCGCTCCATCGCGTCGTCCGCGGATCGAATCATCGCGTCGTCCACGGATCGAATCCCATGAAAATCAAAGTGTACTAGGGCGCGATCCACGCATCCATCGTAGTCGTCCCCGTCGATCGATCGGTCCAACGCGCGTCAAAACCGATCGAGTCGCCGGAGAGTGGGACGCGCGCGTCGTCGTCGTCGTCGTCGTCATCGCGTCGTCGCACCTCATCGTATCGCGTCGCCGGTGTCGTTCGCGCGAAACGCGCGGCGTTATGACGCGTTTCGAAGGACCCGGGTTCGCGATGGTTTCGTTTATGGCGTATTGTGGGGTTTTTAAGGCGATATGCCAGTACACGAGGGTTTAGGGTTTACGATACGTTTCTTGCGTGTGTCGGCACCGCATCACTGCGTCGAGGCCCGCGTCACTCCGCGTCGCGGGGCGCGCCGTGGATTGATTATTTCGCGGAGGCGTCCGTTCGCGTCGTTCTCGTCGAGAAGACGCGCGTGTCGGGCAGGGATCGGTAGCCAAAGCCGTCGGGTCGCCGTCGGTCGCGTTTGGTTGTGCGTCTAGAGGGAAGGAAACGCTTTTTCAATCCAATCCGACCCGATCGGTTCTTTGCCGTCGCCGGTCGATCGCGAAAGACCGCGGTGAAGGTTGGCCCTGACGCTCGCACGTCGACATGCCGAAACAAAAGTACACGGCGTATGACGTCGCGGCGGCGGTCGCAGCGCTCAGACGAAGCGCGATGGGATGTTGGTGCGCGAACGTGTACGACTTGGACTCGGGAGGACGAACGTTTGGGTTCAAGTTTAACAAGCCGTCGGGCGCCGTGGCGAGAGACGCCGGGGACGCGTTGGATGAAAAAGATGCAGAGAGTGAAAAGATCATGGTGTTGATAGAGTCTGGGATGAGAATACACAGAACCAAGTATGAGAGGGCGAAACCGGAGGCGCCGAGTAAGTTTACTGCAAAGCTTCGCATGCACGTCAAGACGAAGCGATTAAACGACGTTAGACAGTTGGGGAAGGATAGAGCGGTTGATTTTACGTTTGGTGGAGGTGATACAGAGTGCCACATCATCGTAGAGCTCTATTCGCAGGGTAACATTGTGCTCACGGATAAAAATTACACCGTGCTCACTTTGTTGCGAACGCACCGCGACGACGAAAAGGGGGTGAAAATTTTAGGAAACCATCAGTACCCACTCGATCGGTTTCAGGGGTTTAGAAAGTACGACCGCGACGACGTTGCGAGCGCGTTATCGCGCGGGACCATCGCGAGCGAGGTGGGCGAGGCGGAGACGTCGGAGCGGGTGCCGGCGACGTTGAGAGAAGCGTTGTGCAGAGCGTTCGGGTACTCGCCTTCCATCGCAGAACACGTGTGTTTGACGGCGGGCATCGACAAGGGAAGCGGTGCCACGCTACCGTTCGATGAGAGCGCGCACGACGAACGCGTGGATGCGCTCACAAAAGCGGTGGTTGAGATTGAAAACTGGTTTGAGGGCGTCACCACGGGTGAAATAGTCGCCAAGCCTTTCGTGTACACAAAGACGGATACCAAGGCGGACGGCACCGACGCCATAGAAGTGTTCGATGACTTTTCCCCGTTCGATCTCAAACAGAACGAGGGACGGCCGACCAAGTCGTTCGAGCTTCCCGCGGGTACAGATCCCGTCTTTGCTTTCGACAACGCGGTGGACGAGTATTACATGGCGCTCGAGGCGCAGTCGGGCATGCTAGCGCGTCGCAAAGCAGAGGCTCAGGCGCTCGCCAAGTTGGAAAAGTCGTTGAAGGACCAGCGCAACCGCGTGGAGCAGCTCGAAAAAGAGCGCGAGAAGGAAGAACAGCGCGCCGTGTTGATCGAGTACAACCACGAGGCTGTGGACACGGCGCTCGCCGCCGTGAACTCGGCGCTGGCGAGCGGCATGTCTTGGGTCGAGCTCGAAGCGATGATCAAGGAGGAACGGCGCATGGGTAATCCGGTTGCAAGTTTGATCAAGTCTCTCGATTTTGAGAATAACCAAATCACCGTGACGCTTGCGAACCATCTTGACGAGTTGGACGAATCGGAAGAGGCGGAAGGCAAGCAGAAGCGCGTATCCGTGACGCTCGATTTGGGCTTGAGCGCGCACGCCAACGCGTCGATGCACTTTGCGGCGAAAAAGAAGCACGCAGAAAAGTTTGACAAGACGATGGAGGCTCAGTCCAAGGCTGTGGCCGCGGCTGAGGCTCGCGCTAAAGCGGCCATGGAGAAGGCTTCGAGTGGTGTTAAAATTACCCGAGCTCGACAACCGCTTTGGTTTGAAAAGTTTCATTGGTTCATCACGAGCGAAAACTGTCTCGTCCTGCAGGCGAAGGACGCCACGCAAGCGGAAATGCTCATCGAGCGATACATGTTGCCCGGTGACGCATTTGTGCACGCCGATATCGCGGGGGCGCCAGTGACCATCGTGAAGCCCCCTCCGGGTGATTTCAAGGCGGTCCCGTCCTACTCGCTCGTTCAAGCCGGCGCCGCCGTCATGTGCCGCAGCTCTGCATGGAACTCGCGAGCGGTGACGTCCGCCTGGTGTACCGCATCCGAGCGCGTGAGTAAGATATCTCCCATCGCGGGTGATAAATTGCCTCCAGGCATCGTGCACGTCACGCGAGAGGATAAACAATTTCTGCCCCACGCGCAACTCATCATGGCGTTCGGTGTCATGTTCATGGTGAGCGAAAAGAACGCCGAAGCGCACAAGAATGACAGACTCGTTCGGAGCGATTTCAACGTGCTGGATGATGAGGATAACGACGTGCAAGAAATCAGCGATGATGATAATCTTAGTCACGCCGACGAAGATGATGATGAAGGAGATGACGTGGAAGTTGAGATGAAGAAGGTCACTTTGGGCGACGGCGCCGTCGTCGACGCCGACGCAAAGGATCGAGTGGACAAACTCGCCGAGTTTTTGGATAGCGGCGTCGGTTTCGCCGGCGATCGTGGCGGCGGGAAGACTACTGACGGCGGCGAAGATCGACCCCCGGTGCGGTTGAGCAGCTCTGAAGAGACAGATTCCCCCAAGCCGACGCCCACCAAGGCGTCCGCGCCTCGGATGTCGGCGAAGGAGCGCAAAGTGCAAAAGAAGGGTAAGAAGAAGGGTGGCGGCAAGGCGCGCTCGGACGATGACGACGATGACGATTTCGTCGACCCACTCGCTGAGCTCGCGGCGAAGAAATCGCCATCCAGAGACCCACCGCAAGAGCCCGCAAACAACAAACCGCTACCGCGAGGCAAAGCTGCCAAGCTCAAGCGCGCCAAGGCCAAGTACGCCGATCAGGACGACGAGGATAGAGAACTCGCCATGGCGTTTCTCGGCGCTGGAGGGAAGAAGGGCGCCAAGAAGAAGGAAATCAAGGCCAAAGAGAAGTTTGAAGAGCGCCAACAAGAGAAACCGAGCGCACCGAGCGCGCCGACGCCGGCACCGGCGCCTTACAAACGCCGCGAAGCCGAAAAGCGAGCCGAAGCGCAAAAATCCAAAGCCGAAGCGGAAGAAGAAGAAGACGCCGAGGAACGCTCCAAAACCTCACTCGAGGACCGGCTCAAGCTCGACGCCGAGCGCCGTGAAATCGTCAACAGACTTGTCAGCGCACCGCTCAAGGATGACGAGATTCTCTACGCCATGCCGGTGTGCGCGCCCCTCGTCGCGTCCAACGCGCTCAAATACCGCATGAAGCTCACTCCGGGATCTCAGAAAAAGGGCAAAGCCACCAAGCTCGCCCTCGACATTCTCATCCGAGCCCCGTTCGCGACTCCCGCCGAACGTGCCGCGCTCAAGGCAATCTCCGAACCTGACGCGTCGACCACCCTTCCCGGCGGCGTCAAGGTTTCCTACCCGCCCGGCGCGCTCAAGGCGATGCACGCGTCGAAGAAGAACTCGTCGGGCGCGTCCAAGCGCGGTCAAAAGAAGCGTTAGCGCGGTGTGACGCTTCATAAACGCATAGCTAGTACGTACAGCGCATAATAAACACATTCATTCCATTCCATTCGCTCATTCCATCCATTCCATTCGCTCATTCCATCCATCCATTCGCTCAAAACATCCATCCATTCGCTCACTCCATCCATTCGTCGTCACATCACGAAGACGAAGACGAGACTGACCGACGACACCGCTGTCACACATCGACACCCTTCTTCGCGACCGACGGAACGAGCCGCAGGCGGAGACGACGCGAACGATGATGGCGACGACGACGTCCATCGCGACGGCGACGACGGCGACGACACCGACGCGCGGACGTCGACGCGATGGGCCTCGCCGACGTGACTTATCCGAAAGAGCGGTGGCGTCGCTTTTGAGGTTGGATGTCGACGCGCGTCGAGGAGGGGTAGGACGAGGACGAACGCGACGTGGGATGCGGGCGTCGGCGTCGATGTCGTCGTCTTCGACGTTGGACCCGATTGGGTTGAACCCGGACCGCGCGGCGGTCGTTCAGGCGGATCCAAACGCGTACTCGTGGACCAAGCAGTGGTACCCGGTGGCCGTCGTGGACGTGTTGGACGAGACGAAACCGCACCCGACGACGCTCTTGGGCGTCGATCTCGTGGTTTGGAAGGATGGAACGGGGAAATGGAACGTGTTCGAGGATAAATGCCCGCACAGATTGGCGCCGTTGAGCGAAGGACGGGTCGAGAGCGACGGAACGTTGTTGTGCGCGTATCACGCGTGGAGGTTCGACGGAGAGGGTAAGTGTACGGCGATGCCGCAAGCGTCGACGGCGGAGGAAGAGGAGAGAATCAAGGCAAATGTGAGGTCGTGTGCGTTTAAGAGACCGACGATGGAGGCGCAAGGTTTGGTTTGGGCCTGGGGCGAGAGCGGGAAGGATGCGGAGAACGAGGCGATGATGACGCCGCCGTTGCTCGTTCCGGAAATCGAAGGCATCGGTAAGAGCGGCCGGGCGGCGTGCGGCGGGTTTAGAAACCACTGGCAGGTGCGGGATTTACCCTACGGTTGGAACGCGTTCTTTGAGAATGCGATCGATCCAGCACACGCCGTCGTGAGCCATCACACGCTCGTGGGATCGAGATACGACGACCCGGCGGGCTTTCAATGCGTCGTCGAGAGACCGGTGAGCGACGCGGGTGGATTTAGATGCGCCATCGACCCGGCGGTGCCACCGTTCAACACCATTGGCAAGTACGACGCGGAAACGTCGTACGATTTCCAACCTCCGGCGCTGCTTAAGATTGATTGGCGTCACGAGGGCGGTCGTTTCTTGACGTCGCACTATTGCACGCCGACTCGACCGGGCTGGTGCCGACACTTTGTCGTCACCATTGCGCAGCGTCGTCCGGAAGCTGGCGACGCGATCCGACAACACCGCTGGTTCAAGCTCAACTTGTTCACCCTCACCTCTCCGGCGTGGCTGACGCACGTCCTCGGGCCGACGTTTTTACACCAAGACATGGTTTTGTTGCACCAACAGGAAAAGATCATCGCCCAGGGCGATGGTCAGGCGTTGGCAAAAAAGTGGAAGGATCAAGTCTTCACCCCGTCCACGGCGGACAAGATGACCATCTTCTTTTACAAGTGGTTTGAGAAGAATGGCCCGATTCCTTGGGCGCCCGGTACGGAGCAAATGCCTCCGATTGAGCGCGATTCTAGCAAGCTCTTCGACACGTACGAGATGCACACCAAGTATTGCACCCACTGCCAAGGGGCGCTGCGCAACACCGAGATTGGCATGTGGGCCACGGGCGCTTTCGCCGGAATCAAGCTCTTCTGGGTCGGCGCCTCGGTCGTCTTCACCGCGTCGCTCCTCGGCGATTCCGGAGACGCTCAGTCGCTCAGTCCTTTCGAGCTCGCGAGCGCCGTCGACGCGAGCGTCTACGGCGACTTTTTCAGCGCCCTCAGCCTCGCCGCCACGTCATTCTTCCTCTGGGGTTTCGCCGGCATGTTCAAATCGTACCCGTTTTCTCACAGCGAAGACGACATCGTCATGGAGGGCACCGCCAAGATTGGCCTCTCCAACGACGGCCCGTCCCCGTACATTGATTTCGTCGACTCTTCCTTATTCAGCAAGGGCGATCGCGAAAAGAACGTCCATAATCGAGGCTGCGAGTGCTCCGACTGTTCCCCGCACTTTAAGGATCTCATAAAGTCCACCATGCTCGCTAGAAGCCAAAAGCGACCAGCCGAGT
>Ga0255780_10000977_pt1 | contig 27000 bp, 8 predicted proteins | sample 071ome_32_FD_179978 | JGI IMG/M metagenome (GOLD analysis project Ga0255780, IMG submission 179978) | Coastal salt marsh microbial communities from the Groves Creek Marsh, Skidaway Island, Georgia - 071405AT metaG (version 2) | ecosystem: Environmental > Aquatic > Marine > Intertidal zone > Salt... | reverse complement strand
ACTCGGCGACGGAATTCGAGGACACGTTGCTCGCGTTTTCATCGTTTTCATCGTTCTTCACCAAATATTCCGACAGCATTCGTTTCAACCTCGCCTCTTCGCGTTGCGCGAGTTCCTCGTCCGTTAACCCGAGCATCTCGTCCGCTTCACCTCCTTCTACCATCGAGGAAGATGTTCCTTCGTCACCTCCGTCTTTCTCCGTCTTTTCGCTTCTACTTCTCGCCGCCGCTTCTGCGGCGGCGCGCGTCGCCAACGCCGACGACCCGCCCGCTCGAGTACCGTACAGTCTACTCCTCCCACTCACGCGATGACCAAACTCCATGAGACACCCGTTCGTCATTTTCTCCTCCCCTTCTCGCTCTAAATCTCTGTTCAAATTTGATTCCGCGGCTCTGCGCAGCGTCCTCGTCGTAACGCTATTCCGTTGTAACTGTATCGAGCGAAACGGATCCCGCGTCCGCGTCGTCGTCGTCGACGCAGACGCAGACCTCGAGCACAAACCGCTCGCTCCAAAACCATCGCTACTCCTCCTCGCGGCGTTCCAACGGTTTCTTCTTCTCCCATTCCTTCTCTTTTCGTCTTCTTCTTCTTCGTTTTCTTCCATACTTTCTCTCGTCGCTCTCATCGCTCGCTTCGTCAGCCACTGCACCACCGGGAACACGTGCTCCGAATCCAAACCGACGATTTGGTGCGCTCTCAGCGGCAGCGGGCACCCGACCTCCCTTAAACTTCGCTCGATATCTTCCGCCAGTTTCAGTTTTTCTCCCACGTTGAGCTTTCTATTCTGTTTCTTCTTCTTCGTCGTCGAAACGTCCTCCTTTCTCTCCGCGTCCACGCCACACCTTTGCAACAGGAAAACGCATCCGAACAACAGACGCTCGAAACTATCTCTGCCGCTGGTTTCATCCTTTTCGTCGAAATCGTTTTCTCGTCGTTGAAAAAAGTGCGACGACAGAGAGAAGAGCGCAAAGATGTCCTCCAGCGTCCGCTCCTCTTTTCCGACGTCGCTCTCGTTGTTGTCGTCGACGATAGAAGTCATATGATATGCCTTTTTTCTCTGTCGCATTTGCGTCATTTTTTTCCCTAAAATCATCATGAGCGGAACGACATCGACGATAACGCTCAACGAAACCTCGGCGAGAAAAGTCTTCTCGCACGCGCTCTCGCACCCGCACGCGGACGTTTCCGGCGCTCTCTTATGCTCTTCTTCTTCGAATAGCAACAACAACGACAACAACAATAATAAATTAGAAATAGTAGACGCGATGCCGTTGTTCCATTGCGAATCGATCGACTGCGCGGCGATGAATGAAATCGCGCTGACGCAAGTTCAAAAGTACGCGAAAACGAGAGAGATGCGGATTTGCGGGGTGTATTTTGCAAGCGGGAATTTTAATAACAACAACGAGAACAACAACAACGGTAGTGGTGGTGGTGGTAATGATCTTCTTCCAAATCGCGCGAAAGGATTGGCCGATGCGATTGGAAAAGCGAATGCTTCGGAAGGAGGAGGAGGCGACGACGAGCAAGACGTCCAATGTTTACTCCTGGACGCCGGGAAGCTGAAACCATTCCTCGATGCCATCATCGATTATTCTAAAAACGTCGAGTTCGTCGCGGCACCGTTCAGAGTGTTTAACCACGGTAGTAACTATAATAGCAATAATGGTGGTGGGGAATTGAAGGAACGCGCGAACGCGTTCGTTCGGTGCTCGAACGCGTTCGTTCTTCCCTCTTCTTCGGAACGACGACGAACGGTGTACGACTTTGACGACCACTTCGACGATATCGGGAAAGACTGGAGGAACGACAAAAAGGAATGAGATAGGTACTCTTAATTAGCTTGGAATTAAACTACTGCACTGATAAATGTTTAGATCTAATATTCACAAATGTTATTATTATATATACGCGCGCTTTCGCGTCTCTTCTCTCTCTTTCGTGTCTCGTTTGGGGAAAAATCATCCGATTTTTAGAGAGAGGGATCACCCAAAACCGCGCTCTTCGTATCCGCGAAGAAGAAGAAGAAGACGCGCAAACGCTCTCTCTCTCTCTCTCTAATGACCTCCACCTTCCTGTTGCGCCTTAAAATGCCTATACTCCGTCGGCCACACCGTCACGTACGCCGTGGCAAACACCGCACCCATCGCGTGGTACACCGGGAGGATCGACCCGGTTTTGATGTACTTTTCCCGGTACTCGGAGAGGAAAAGCTTGGCGTTTTCTTTGACGGCGTCTTTGGTGATTGTTTTTTTGAGGAAATCGGGCACCTCTTTCACTTTTAAGGAGCCGAGCTGACGGAAGAAATTGGAGGCGGTGGTGTACGCCATTTTAATATCGGTGGTGTCTCTCGCGTCGAGCAGACGTCTGCGGAAAGTGAGGTTTTGGAGCGATGATGATGGGGAAAAGAGAACTTTGTGCGTTTGAGACGCGCGCGAACGGCTTCGGGTAGCGCGGCTATATTAAAGTAGTATTTTCCTATTACTCTCTCTCTTACGATTTTAAAAAGCACGCGCGCGCACATCATCACTTTTCTTTCTTCGTTTCCGCATTCTTCTTCTTCTTCTTCTCCTCCTCCTCCGCTTTCTTTCTCTTCCAACTCTCCGGCCGGACGAGAACGGTGAGCGCGATCAAGACGACGGACAAGACGTGAATGCACCAATACATTCCATTCCACGCGCGCATGCTAGCCTCAAACTCGACCAATTGAAATACCGGGGTTAAGTAGAGCAAACCAACGTGCGTCATCGCTAAGCTAAACAGTTTCCAATATTTGACGAATCGTTCGGACATGTAGTCGCGTTGCCATTTGTACGTTTTGCGCGCGCAGTAAATGATCAACGCGGTCGAAGAGAAGAACATCCAGTACCCGGCGCTGAGGCCGTGCCAGATGCCGGAAACTAATTGCGTCAGAAGAAGTTCGACTAATCCAGGCTTTCGGTTTTTATTACCGCTCGTTCGCACTCGGAATCGGTGGACGCGATCGTAGCAGTAATGTCGGAGCCAAATCCCGGTGCGAATGTTCCAGTGCGAAGGAATTTCCGCAAACGTTTTTGCAAAATCCACACCGAACGGATGCACGTTCGTCATCGCGTTCCACTCCTCCGGTCCTTCTCTGCCTGTGATGGACTTCTCCGCGTTAATTCCGTTATACGCCAATCCGCACGCAGCCGCGGACGCGTCCGCAAACATCCACACGAAATAGTACTTATACTTCCCCGCCGCGCCCGCCACGTAAGCCGTCTTCAACTTTTCCCACAACGACATCATTTCCCACTCGTTACCGTTTGCAAACACATCTGGTAAACTCACGAGACCGGCCAAATACAAGTGCAAAGCCAAACACATCATCGCGCCTATAAATCTTTGCACCGTCAACACCATCCAAGTTCTCGGCCATCTCGCGTTGTGCGTCAACTTATTCCTCGGCGAATTCGGATCAAAGATACCTTCCTCGTGCAGCCACATCCTAAACGTTTTAAACTCCAACGTCGGTCCGGAAACTAACGTGCACGGAAACATGCACCACGCCAAATACTCCAAAGTCTTCGGCGCTTCCGATAACTCGTGCTTCTTCATAAAAGGCGACTTCTCCGCGTCTTCCAACCGGTAATCCTCGAAGTTCATCGCGCAACTCGTCAGCTTCAAACTCAAAACCATCAGCAAACCAGTGATGTCGATGTTCCCTCGCTTCCACTCGCCCCCACTGTCCGCGCTGTAATGTATGTACACGAGGTACCCGAACGACCAGAGAAACGTCGCGAACCCGACGCTTTTCCTCCTCTGTTTGGAAGCTTCGTCACCTTTCGCGCCACCGCCACCAACTCCAACTCCAACTCCTCCTCGACCGCTGGTCGCTTTGAGCAAAAGTAAACTCGGCAAAGCCATGTAAAACGCGTGCGACGTCGTCTTCCCGAACGTCATCAGCGAAATCATCGTCCCGAACGTCAGCGCCATCGCGCCGCGCAACGACGAAGACACATCGTTGTACGCAAAGTTCTTTTTCGAAACGACGCGAAACGTCGCGGCGAGGGGCAAGCCGAGGAACAAAGCGACGGTGAAGAGAATCGTTCCGTTCGGTAACCCGGTCGAGGAGGAAATCTGGCGCAAGATGGACAGGCGGAGCTTGACGATTTGGTCCGCGTGCGCCCGGAAGGACCGGACGAAGGGGTTGTCGACGAAGAGAGTCGTCGTCATCTCTTCTTTCCTCTCTGTTGTGTTCGCTTCTCTCTCTCTGGGGAAAAGTCAATAAGATACGTTTTTTATCCATTTCAGAGCGACACAAAAAGCGCGCGCGCACATCTATAAAACACACGCACACGTAAAGGGAGATATATATCATTGATTCGAACGCGATGACGATGACCACGCAAACGACGACAACCTCCGCGCGAACTTTGAGCGCTTCCTTTTCTTCTTCTTCTTCTTCTCGGGAAAACGCGTTCCAAAATCGAAGAGCTTCTTCCTCTCCGTCCAAGAAGCGATGCATCGCGCGCGCGGAAAAAGACAAGTTCGCGAGAGACACCATCGATTTGTCCAAACGGAAAATCGGTCCGGGGACCGCGCCTCCGGTGAAAGTGACGTTTTTAGGCGCCAATAATTCCTCGGTGACCGTGGATTGTCCGACGGATCAGTACATTTTAGACGCCGCTTTAGATGCCGGTTTGGAGCTTCCGTTTACCTGTCGAGGCGGAATATGCGGGTGCGTATTCTTCTTCGTATACCTTTCTCTTTGTGTCTTTGTTTCTCTCTCTCTCTCTTTCTGCGATCGTTCAGACGCTGACGCAACGAAAATACAACTCTCTTTTCTTCCACACAATAATAAACAGCGCGTGCGTGGCGAAGTGCGTCTCGGGCGATACCGACCAATCGGATATCACCGACCTCGAGTTCACCTTGGACGAAGACGAACAAAAAGAAGGTTTGACGCTGTTGTGCATGGCGTATCCAGTCGGCGACGTCGTGATTGAAACGCAGAGCGATTGGGGCATGCGAGTCGGCGAGTGGAAAGGCGCGACTGGTGAGATTTTAGGGCGAGAACCGACGAAGTTGATGGACGACGATCCGAATAGGATTGGTTTGTAAAACACGAGATATGCATCATGTACTTCAAATCTTATCTTAAAGTTGTCTGGGAGGAAGTTGTCTGAGCCGAGCTTTCTCTTCTTTTTGCCCTCCTCCTCCTCCTCCTCCTCGTCCTCGTCGTCGCGACGTCTTTTCCTCGTTCTCCTCCGGACATCGCTCTCGAGGAGTATTCCGTAATCGCGTATATTTTCTCTCTTTTCCCTCTTTTTTTGTTTGTACTCGTATGTATGGGGAAAGAATACGCCACAAAAATGAAACGAAGAGAATGTCCTCTTCCTCGTTGTCTTTTGAAACTTTAATTACATACCGCGCGAGTGTCGTTGGCATTTTTGCTTTCTTTTTTCACCCATCACACGTCAAACAGTCAAACTCGATTTTTGGACTTTAAAAATAATCTTCACACGCACATCCAAGAAAAAGATTTACGCGCGCAAGCGTGATAATAATAATAACAGCAATCAATAATAATGGGGAGGAAGAAGAAACTCTCCGGCGCGCAGAGAAAGAAGAAGAAAATGGAGGAACAGTTGGCGATGGATGAAGCTCTGGCGGAGTTCAGTCTTTTAATATTCGGACAGATGACGGAATTGTGGACTGGGTTGGTAACGCATCACAAAGACATTTTCGTATCGCATGTGCTTCCGAAATTGACCAGGACAGATCGGTTCTTGTTTTCGAGGGCGACTGCAGAGAGTCGGGCTTTGCTCGAGTACGCCGGGGTGAACGTATCGGAATTATTCTTGTATGTTCACGAATGCACATCTATTTCGACGTTGGATATGGCTTGGAATAAAATGATCTCGGCAGAGAAATGTGAAGACGGCAAGAGACGTGGTATTGATCAAGCTTGGTTTTGTGGTGAAGTTGCCACGACGAATAAACTGGACTTTCTTAAGTGGGCGAGAGAGGTGAAACATTGCGAGTGGGATGAAAGGACGATTAATGAGGCAACGCATGAAGGTAATCTCGAGATATTGAAGTATTGCTTTGCGAATGAGTGTCCGCGTTATGAGTCTGAGGATGTGGTTGAGCTGACGTTATGGTTTAGAGCCACTACTAAAGGACATCTCGACTGCCTTCGATTTCTTTTCGACGAGATGGAACCTTCGCGAGAAATGGAAGGGTATTTGGCAGCAGAAGCGGCTGGATGTGGCCATCTCGACATCTTGAAATATTTTGTTGGCGAGAGACATGTATCTGGGCTTAAAGCATATCTAAGCTTGATTACGTGCGCTGCAAAAAGCGGTCACGTTCATTGCCTCGATTACTTACTTGAAGACCCCCCGGGAGCGCTTCTGAACTCCCCCGGCGCTTGGACGCCCTTGGCTGGCGCTCGATACAAAAAGCAAACGGAAAGCACACGCTACTTGCGAGAGAAAGGGTTTCCAGAACCGACAAACAGGCAGTACGCTTTCTTTACCCAGCTCAGGTGCCACAACCTAGGTGAGAATATGAATACGAATGAAGGATGAAAAAACACCACTGCGTGGTGCTGAAACGCGTTTATATTTCGAGCGCTTGGAACCGACAAGATGAGAAGAGTACGCTGCGCGGGGCGATCTATGTCGATGAGATCACGCGGCATCATAGAACACAGATACATTGTAATTATAAAGAGTTACTGAGAAAGAGAGACACCTCTTTTCGCACCATCGCGCGCGCCGTCGCCGCCCGCTTGGAAGGAGAGGAAAATTTTGCCACAACAACTCGAATTCGAATCGAAAATCCGTCCAATCGCCCTCAAAAATAATATAATACGAGAGACAGAGAGTTGCACGCGCAACGACGACGAGACACCAAAATGTGGCCTCGCGGAGGAGGAAATCTCTACGCCAGCAGCGGTGGTAATAGACCCAACGGCAACGGTAACAACCACGCGCCTTATTCTCCCTTTGATACCGTGGACGATAAATCCTACGCCGCGAAATTGTACAACAGGAAGAACAAGAACAGAAACGCCAAAGCGCTGTTTTTGCAAAATAACGCGACCGCAAACGTGGGGAAAATAATCGGAGGGATGTTGCTTTTGTTGACCGCGCTGAGAGTGTTTTGGTCTCGCGTCGCGGACGAGCACGTGAACATGTACGATCGAGATGGGAATTTGAGAAGAGTTTCTTCGTTAGAAGGTGATGGGAACAACAACAACAACAACAAAAACAACAACAACAACAACAACGAGATGTACGATTTAGTAGGAGACGGCGACGCGCAGACAACGACGACGACGACGACGACAGGAAGTAGCACTAGTTATAATAGTAATAGCGGAAGAAAGACGACGAAAGAATCGTTCTGGTCGCGAGCGACGAACAACGCTCCGAGAACGTCGAAGATATCTTCACAAAAAGTAGCGGCGAATTTAGTCGTCGATCACCTCGGTCGCGCGTTGGCGCCGATGATATCGAAATACGTGGACGTGGACGAAGACGGCGTCGTGGACGCGAACGAGTTGGAGAGATTCGCGGAGAGAGTGGGCGGATACGAAAACGTCGGGAAAGGGTTCACGAGCGCGGTTTTAGCGGCGTTGACGACGACGTGGGGGGACGCGGAGAATGGCGGGCAACATAACCGACCCATCGAGAAGACGCCGTGCGCGTTGGAGTTCAATCGAGCGTTGAGTACCGGGGCGGAGTTAGAGGTGACTTCAGACGTGCAGTTCAAAGGCGTGAAACCGTTTTGCGTCGAGGCGTGGGTGAAACCGAGCGACGCGGAAACCACCCGGAATGGGTTTCAAGGGTACGGCGGCGCGATCTTTGCGAAGAAAATGAGCGACGAGTTACACCCAGACGACGACGAAACTGACGTGTTGTTGATGGAAGAAGATCAGAAAAAAGGAGGGAAGAACGTCGGACGAGGCCAGTTTACGTTTGCGTTGGACGACGCCGGAGGATTAACGTTTATGAGAGAAACTGGTTTGACGACGGCGTTGCGATCGAAAAGACACTTGAAACCGAACTCATACACGCACGTTGCCGCCTCGTACGGGTTTGGCGACGCCTCCATATTCATAAACGGCACGTTAGACGCGACGAGGAAAGAAGGCGCGATTTTACGCGGCGACGACGTCACGCCGCTCACGATTGGAATGTTGTTGGATAGAAAAGGCCGCTCGAGGCTAGGCTTCACCGGAACCATCCAAGAGGTCCGCCTGTGGAACCGACCGTGCGATAAAGAGTCCATGAAACGATACTACGAGCGTCGCCTCGTCGGATGGGAACCTGGACTCACCGCCTACTGGCCCATGAACGATTGTTTCGGTAAAATATTAGCGGAAAAGCGAGGGGAGTACCGAGGTCGCGTCACCGGCAGAGCCGCGTGGAGAAGAAACGGACACCATCTGATGACCGACGACGACATCGAGCTGTGCAAACACCTCGCCAAAGGCGTCATCGACGAAAGTTTAGCTTAAAAGAAGATATAGAAATCGTTTGCTCATTCTTAAAATGCTATAGATTATATGGATCAAACAAAACGCGAATCACCTACCGAAGAAAGCGCATATTCTGACGACATTTTCAACCAAAGAAAACCGCCTCTTCTTTTTAAGCGTGTCCGTTGTGCGAGGACGGTTTCAGACACACGTTTACTGATATTGACTGGGAAATGACATTAAAATTATATGGCACGGTGCGGTACCATACCTATGTACACTTTTTTTTTAGAGCACTCTTGGCACGCAGGTTTGGGGTGGACCAGAGGTTTCTGTCATGCACGTATACGCGGCATTAAAGGCCGCCGCTCCTTGGAACATTTCCACGGTGTTTGAGCTAGGCGGAAGGGCCCAAGAAGAGAGATAGCCGCTGTACTTGGACGCGTGGGCAAACATGTAAGCCGCATCTTGAATGTTGGCCACATTCCATGCGCTGAGATCGCTGTTGAAGCCGTACGCGGCGTAAAACATCCCACGTGCGTTGCGTAAACTGCTCGTATCCCAGTTGGAAAGATTTTCGTTGAATGCCAGTGCACCGGCGAACATATATTCCGCGCTCCGAACGGAACTGACGTCCCAATCACCTAATCCTTCACCAGAAAATCCCAGTGGAGCGTTGTAGAACATGCGATCCATGTTCACGACATTTCGAACGTTCCAATTTTGGAAGTTTGTCAGAGTGTCAGTGATGGACACATTTTGAAACATACCCGACATGTCTGCGACTCTCTCGACCTCCCAATCATCACCAAAGAGGACATTTCCGAAGCGCGCGTTCAGAAACATATCAGACATGTCTTCAACATTTGTTACATCCCATTTGCGCAAATCAAGGACAGAGAATGATGATAAACCTCTGTTTTTAAACGCACCCGCCATGTTCGTCACAGCACCGACATCCCAATCAGAAATGAAACCGTAGCGTTTGTGATAGACAATGTGCCGACGCGCAAAGTCATAGTTTTCGTCATCGGTTTCGAGGCTTGAAATACCTTTTGGCCATTCTTCATATTGACTCCACTCGAAAGTAATGCATTCTGCGTTTATATCAGCTTCATTAAATTGTGCCCAGCCTTCTCCCCCGTTGTTGTAAAAATTATGATACCATAAAACTTCTGGTGCTTTGGTGTTAGAGTCTTCAAGGCACACTCGGTTCGAATTAGCTTGATCCCAAATGTCAAATTCGCAGAAACATGAGCGCAACGCGCCTAAAAACGTTGCATCCGTTAGAGATTCATATGGATTTTCGACTTCAATCGTCACAGCATCTACCGATGCCATCGGTGAGCATGAGCTTGGAGGACCGCTATCTCTATTTGAACACGAAAATTTCTCAGTGAAGGCTGGCGCTAGAAAGAACATCATGTCGGTTTGGGCATTACTATCATCCCACGTGCTAACGTCCTTACTGAAGGATAATGCATTATGAAACATAAACTCCATAGCAGTCACGCTTGATGTTTTCCAGTTTCCAATATATTCGTTAAATGAAACCGCATTTCTAAACATATTCGTCATATCTGTTACTTGCAAGACGTTCCAAGTGTTGATGTTCTGATTGAAGGAGGTGGCATCAAGGAACATTTGATGCATCGTCGTCACTGCCGATGTTTGCCAAGTCCAAATCGGTTTGTTAAATGACACCGCGCCTTTGAACATGTTCGAAAGGTCAGTGACCTTTGATATATCCCACAATCCGATGTACTGATTGAACGAAGAGGCACCCGAGAACATTTGGGACATAGTAACGACGCCCGATGTATCCCAATTGCTCACGTCACCATCAAAACCTGCAATGTCCTTGAAAAGTCCACCGAAGTTATCAATGCCGGAAACATCCCACGATTCAATTGGTCCCGTGTAGACTCCGCACGAGAACGTGCATCTACACTTCCCGCTACCGTTCTCGTTCATGCAGAAGAGAATTGCTTGGTCTAGATCTTCTCGCGTCACTGTTACAGGTCTTGTACTTTCTACAGTAAGCGGAGGATTCGGTGACGGCGGCGGACTTGGCGGCGGTGGTGGCGAAGGGGGAGGTGGGGAAGGAGGAGGTGGAGACGGTGCAGAAGGCGGCGGGAGCGGTGACGGCGGAGGAGAGGGATACGTGGTGTAACTGTTCGGAGGTCCGTCAAAAGTGGCGCTTGCAGACGCCTGTGCGAACTTCTTGTGCCAGGCAGCGGCATCCTTGAACATATAACTCACATCAGTTTGACTGCTCGTATCCCATGACCGTATATCCGCGCTGAAAGATGCTGCAGAATGAAACATCGCTTTGAAGTTTTCACCGGAGGAAGTGTCCCAGTTGCTGAGGTCTTGATCAAAAGCATACGCCATAAAAAACATACCGCTAAAGTCTGTGACTGCGCTCACATCCCAGTTCGTGATGTTCGCGTTGAATTTGGGTTGTCCAAGGAATAAGTCTTTCATACTCGTAACGCCAGAAACATCCCATTCCGATATCGGCACCTCATAGGGACCACATCCAAACGAGCATGTCTCATCACCTGCACTCCATGCAAGCACTGCCTGTTGAATGTCGCTGAGTGGCTGAATGTCATCATACGAATTATCTGTTCTCACGCTCGAGGGACGCCATTTCCACGCTGGACCATCAACTGTACGGTATGATCGAGTTTGCATTCCATAGCACACAGAGTTTTGTAAAAATGCTCGGGCGCCCATGAACATATTATCATATACTCCCCAATGAACCCCTGCTGATTCGTGAAGCGCGAATTTCCAAGCTGATAAATCTTGGTTGAATGCGGTGGCAAAGTAAAACATGTAGCGCATGTTCAGTTGGTTATATACATTATATATGAGGCACTCTCCTGAGCGAGCGCAGTGCTGACCTGGGCGCCACGACGATATATCCTGATTAAACGAACTGGTATGGGCAAACATACCATTAAACCGTCGAACTTTGCTGACGTTCCACGATGAAAGATCTTGGTTAAAAGAAGTTGCGTTCCAAAACATGTTCGTCATTTCCAGTGCTGCACTCGTGTCCCAGGTTCCAATCGGCTGGTTGAATGCAATCGCGCCATCAAAAGTTGCATCAAACGAAACAACTTTAGTCGTATTCCAAGCACTTATATCATGATCAAAGGCTTGGGCGTTCTGGAACATTCCTTCGAGATACAGAACATCGCTCGTGTCCCAACCCGATATGTCTTGATTAAATTCCGTACGATTCACGAAGAGAAATGCCATATTATTCACTCCAGTCGTGTTCCAGGTGGTGATGTGACCGCTCATGCTACCGCATCCAGATGGACAATTGCAGTTCCCGCTTTCAATCTCGTCGAAACAAGCTTCAACTGCGTCGATGATGGTAATGTTTGCCACAATTTCAACGGCATCGGGAGGGGAAACAACTTCCGTCTCCTCCGTATTGTCCGAGGCCAACATTTCGCACGTTGGGCATGAACTGCCAGAACGCGGCACCCAAGACGTTCCAGGACCGTCTGTCGTGTCTGGATCATCAGCATTCGCAAAATTCTCGAGAAACGCTGCAGCATTTCTAAACATGTCTGTAAATTTGCAGTGACAAACGAACGCTTCAGAAGAGTATCCAGAAATAGCGTTATAAGCCGGCGTATGCTCATACCAGGCGCATAATGGTTGGGTAAAACTCGAAGCTTCCGCAAACATTTCCTCCATATCAGTGACACTTTTAACGTTCCAATTGCACAACGGAGAATTAAAACTGGTAGCAGCACGAAACATTTCTTTCATTTCGGTCACAGCGGAAGTGTCCCAACTTCCGATGGGTTTATCAAATACGGAAGCCCCTTTAAACGTTGCTTTCAAACTCTTGACTTTAGAAACATCCCAACTCGAAAGATCTTGATTGAAGGAAGAAGCGCCATAAAACATTTCTTCCATATTGGTCACAGCGGAAGTGTCCCAACTTCCGATGGGCTTATCAAATGCGGAAGCCCCTTTAAACGTTGCTTTCAAACTCTTGACTTTAGAAACATCCCAACTCGAAAGATCTTGATTGAAAGAGGATGCGTATGCAAACATATTATACATATTCGTGACTTTTGAAACATCCCAACTCGAAAGATCTTGATTGAAGGAGGACGCGTCTGCAAACATATTATACATATTCGTGACTTTTGAAACATCCCAACTCGAAAGATCTTGATTGAAAGAGGACGCGTCTGCAAACATATTATACATATTCGTGACTTTTGAAACATCCCAACTCGAAAGATCTTGATTGAAGGAGGACGCGTCTGCAAACATACCACCCATACTCGTGACTTTAGAAGTATCCCAACTCGAAAGATCTTGATTAAAGGAGCCAGCGCCACTGAAAGTCCCTTGCATGTTCGTAACTTGCGACACATCCCAATTCGAAAGATCTTGGTTGAAAGCAGAAGCTCCAGAAAACGTAGAATCCATATTCGTAACTCGCGAGGTATCCCATGTCGAGAGGTCGCGGTCAAATGCAGAAGCGGCAGAGAACATAGACTTCATACTCGTAACTTGTGATGTATCCCAACCTCCTATGGGTTGATTAAACACCAAAGCACCAAGAAACATTTGACTTGTACTGGTAACTGTAGATACATCCCAACTCGAGACGTCTAGGTTAAACGATGAAGCGCTACGAAACATAGAGCTCATACTCACCACGCGTGATGTATCCCAGCTTGAGAGGTCTTGATTAAAGGAAGAAGCTCCAGAAAGCATGTAGCTCATGTCCGTCACTTGAGAAACTTGCCAAGATGAAATGTCCCCATTGAATGCAGACGATCCCTGAAACAACATCTTCATTTTCGTCACCATGGAAACATCCCAACTGTTAAGATTTTGATTGAAACTCACAGCCCCGGAAAACATGCTATCCATATTCACGGCGCCGCTCATGCTCCATCCCGAGATATCTTGGTTAAAGGATTTAAGCCCCGCAAAGAGACGCGAAATATCTCCTGAACCATAGCCATTATTAAATCCATTGAACGACCACGTAGAGATATGACCGGTCATGTGGCCGCACGGATAACGCGCAGTCTCGCTCGATGCGCAAGAGCAATTTCCATCAGCAGACTCTTCTATGCATTTATGGACGGCAAAGCGTAACTCGTCCGCATGCAATTTTCCATTTGCTTCGAATGTACTTTCGTATCGATCGATCATTTCGTAAGAATTTGAATTTCCGTGAACTGAATCAAAACTGCCACCGTTTGCAGTACTTGGGTCAGGTTCGAAACTGCCAGCTTCTGCAAATGTCAAGCATGAATTTGATGTCAAATCAAATGTCTCGCAAATGCCTCCGCAAGTCCAACAATTCGTCGCTATAGGACCCTGTGCGCCTACATAGTCGGAATCATCCACGGCAAGGTCTCCGAGCGCTCTAAATCCACACGGAGGAGAGTGAGTGAAGCTTTTAGTTTCCAGGGTTACTTTTTCTTCTCCAAATACTTCGGCAAACGGATACCATGTTGTCCCATTATTGTATGCATTCGCAAATTTATCTGTATCAAACGTAACGTGATCATTACCATTCAAACTGCACGTGCCATCACTGAGTGGATTCCCAAAACAGCACGATGGTATAGGCAAACCAGTTTCCGGATCCACATCTTTGCCGAACGGACACGTTCTGTGATCCTGTAACGGACAACATTGCGGAAGGTATTCAGGTGCCATAACATGACCATTGAGAAACATGACAGGTCGAATTGGAGTAATAATTAACTCGTATTTCTTTGACTGAATATATCCGATATGCGAACTATTACTCTCCACTGAACACGAAAAATCTTCAACAATCCCATTGTTTGGCGATCCATAATCAAATTCAATCCCAGCTTGACGCATTTCGTGAAAATCTGGGCCAACTCCAAACGAACCCTGGTACAACCCCGAGGACAACCAATCAGCATCTTCGACGCCAGGCCCTAAATGCAAAGGGGATTGACCCCACGCAATAAACTCGGTCGCCCCCGCGGTTTCTTTCATTTGCCAATTCGTGTTGTTCCATGCGAAATCTCTGTAAACAGAAACAAGAGGATCATCCATACAAGTTGAGGTTTTTGTGGCGTAATTATTCCATTTTGTCCCGGCGATGTCTAAGTCACATTGGCTGAGTCCATCTTTTTTATTGATTGTACCATCGACGGGTATTGGCACACCATTTCTAGAGACCCACACCTTCTTTTGAACCGAATCAAAAGCAAAGCCTGCGATATCCCCCGACTTCCACAGATTTCGATCTGTGCTCATTGCTTCCGTCCAGTACGCTCCAAGTTCTTTCCCGATTTCCATAGGAAGGTTGACCGTGCCAAGACCAAGAATTGGAGATCCATCTCCTTCGATCTTTAGTTCCCAATAATACTTATCGTGATTTGTGGCCTCACTGCGAGAAGTATCGACACCAAGAAGAGAGATAACGCGTCCGATACCGGAAACACTCATTTTATTGTCTGTGATATTTGCGAGCGGAGTCTTTCGGTATGCTCGACAAATATCCCATTCGGAAAGCTGTATCTGAGACGCTCCCGGTCGAAAGCAGATATCTTCGACTGTTAAATCCATAGAAGTCGATACATCTGGGCAACTATATACCTGAACGCTCGATCCTGTGAGGTCAGCATGGCTTTCCAGTCTGATGACGTACTTCATGTCCCGTACTTTTGGTAGCGTGTAGCCAAATATTCCAATTCCACCATCAACATCTGCCCTAGTGAGATATGAATCTTTCCCCCCACCTACAAATGTGAGCAGATCTTCTCCTTTACCGTCAGAGTTAGTTGCTGATAAGCTGAGCATAGCATTATTCGAATATGCGTTCGGTGTGTTTGCAACAATACACACAACGTCGCCGCCGCTTAAAGAAACAAACTCGCCTTCCGTGAATGTACCTCTTTGGCACAGATCTCCCGGTTCACCTAGACCATTGAGTGGATCACGAATTGCATCGGATACCCCACATGGACGTGTAACATTGACAGCATCACCTTCAATTCGTAAGAGCGCTCTTTCTGCCGCACTCAAGCGCTCGGGCACAATTTCCGAAGTCTCATGCACTTCCTTTCTCACGCTCTCCATTACTCTCAATCTGAACGGTCCTGCGCTTACAAACCTGATATGGCCGTCTTGGAGTTTACTCTTAGGCAAGCAATCATATCCCGGACCATCAACGGGGCATCTTCTGTTGTCTCTCGCCTCCACAAATTTATGCAAGTTACCCTGGAAGCGAACCCGAATGGTGTAAGTACCCGTTTTTTTGACGGCGCGATTCAGTTCAACGATTTTATCTTCAGCTTCTCCTGCCCATCCTGATTTCAAGTTTGCATCTCTTGGCGTGAACCATTCACAATTTACGTGCTTGCGAGCATGGTTTGGAAACGTGTCAACGTGTAAGTTGCTGCAGCCATTTTCCTCGAATCCTTTTGGCTCGGGAAGAATATCGTTTACGAGAGGATCCGTAGGATACTCTTTGTCGATTCTACGAAGATGCAATGCATAATACCCAACATCAGATTGCGGTGTATAACGCTCGAGGTTTGTAGGCGTTTGAGGCCTACGCTTCGCCGTGCGCGCGGTTGAACCAAACAATACCAGCTTATACTCGCCAGACTTCCGCAACAAAATTTTGGTTTCGTCAAAACGGTAGCTCTCCTTCAGCATTTGTGAGCTCAAGAGCGAAAAGAACGTTTTGCTTTGATTCAAGCCCACCATTTCACTCAACGGAGCGCTCTCAATGCCACCCGCCTGCTGCACGAATTCATCATAGTATGGGTACGAAAACCCTTTAAATCGGGGTAATGTTCCGAGACCAGGTTTTTCAAGCTGTAAATACGTCCAAGCGGGATCTTCTGGCTCGAGTTCATGCATTGGATAACCCTTTGGTCCCAAAGCCGTCATCCCGTCCTTCCAGGGATACGCTTGATGCCATGGTCTATCTTGTATACCGGCACCTTGCTCCCTATCGATCGGGATACCTCCATATTTTTTGCCAAAGAGGGCTTTCGTATCCGTGTACGTGTAAGAATTCCCGCCAACTGTCGTGAACTCTTTTCTGGCATTCGGAATTGCTGGTATGCGTTGCGTTGCGACCATCTCCCCATCTGGATCTAGCAGTGCGATTTGTAAATCAACACATCGCGAACCCTCAATAAATTCGTTACCGCATCTGTTCTGATTACGATCGAATATATGTGAAGCGTTAACGCGGATCATATCTCCAATATTCCCGTTGAATTTGTACACATGTCTCTCTCCAGTGCGCGTGATTCGGCCAAGTTTAGTAGCGCCAAAAGCAAACACTCCGCCATCATCTGTGTGAGAATCGGAACCAATTTCCTCGTGCCCGGGATTCAAGTTCTTGTATTCGTATACTCCATCGCTAGAAATCTCGAACTCGAATTTCCTACCCTCCGTTCCAAAGATTTCAACTTCGAAAAATCCCCAGCTATTCGTAGTTATTGAAGTTGATGCGAACTTTCTGTTTCTATCGAAATGCTCGAAAGCGTGCAGATCTGGAGCCTTTCGCTCGTACAAGATGTCTGGAAAGTCGGACACGATGCTGTCGAACATATCCTTGAACCTATCACGCACAGTACCCTCGTCAAAGGATGGACACTGCATTATATCGGGGATAAAGTTAGATAGGGGTGCGCACAATTCAGAATCATCCTGCGAAAATGGATAGCACGGGGAAACATTGGCGAAGTTGAACCCGTAATCGCACATTGCCAAAGATACCGACCCGCTCGTGAACATTTCAGGATCGTGCCTTAATTTGAAAATCGATCGTGGCGAGAGCATAACGCCGTCATCCTCTGGTGGGGCTTCAATATACACATGATAATTAATCGATAGCGTTTTTGGAGGTGCGCACTCGATAGCTAAACCATTCAACTGTTGATGAACTGGATCGGGTCCACGTAGGGACGGGATTACGCCATGAGTTTTTTTGAGAATGCCTCGCCCATCATCTCCCATAAAATTAAGGGGAGCTTCTTTGCTTCCAAAGATTCCACACGAACACTTGCACTCGAAGCAAGAACAATGCTCGCTGAACCAAGCGTTCACTTCCGTTGAATTGTACCACTCCGGGTAGCCATTCGTGTCAAAATCGTAAGCATCAAACGTAAGATCATCCTGTGACTTATACGGTGTATCACTAAGAGGGCCCTCGGTGAATATTATTGAATCCTTAAGATTATCGGGATCTGACAGATCACCGTTATCATTCGGAGCAATAAGCTCAAGAGTTGCACTCATGGGCCAGTAATTGTCCACTATAACGTGCAAATTTTCGCCTTCGGTCAAGTCTACGTGGTAATCGCGGTATGGAGAAGTCCCCTCTCTGTGCTCACTCTGAAGTGATCCGTCATCGTAAACTACCCCAAGCTTTTCCAAAGACCATGGGTTGAAAAACTGCTTATAGGAGACTTGCGTGCCAGGTCCTGGCATTATATCATCGCCCCAAGTACTTGTATTGGTATTCGGGTGCTCGGAATCGTACTTACCTGAATATGCTCTCCAATTCGATGTACTCATAGTGTTAAAATCTTCTCCGTAAATAAACTTTTCCTCTGACAGTAGAAACGGATCGATAAATCCTGAGCGAAAGCTTTTTCTTTCTGGCGCGTACGGATCGTACTTCGACATGAAATCGTACAAAGTGACATTTGCATGATCGTAATTGAACCATGGTATTGATTCATCGGGCCAGCCAGAATCATATAGTCCGCCAGGATCGCAACTACCTATTCCTTTCAAGCACTCGTTGTATTTTGCATCGATGATGGTAATTATTTCCTTTCTTTCGTACGGTCCAGGCGAAGCTTTCTTGTAAAAATCAGGAATATCCAAGAAGTCGTGAACGATATTTTTCGCACACCCTAATTGTTCGGGATGACTTTTTCTCCTTTGGAAAGCATCCTCGCTGTTGCAATAGAAGTGCTGGTCGGAAGGTTGCGGACCAATCCTTCCTTTGAGCGATAACACATCATCACCCGTATAATTTCCGTTTGGATCTCGACATTTTGATGCTGGAGCGGACCAATCGTATGCAATATTTGTTGAGGGGCAGCAATCACCTCCGTCATAGCCACACTCTTTCGTGTTTAATGTTTCGTCGCATACACCATCTCCCCAGTGATGACAATGCGCTGAAAAACACTGAGATAAGTTTGCAGCGTTAATGCGAGGGTAAAGTTCGCGCATCAAGGAATCGTACTTACCGCCAAAAAACTTATCTTGACAGTTCTTTATTCCTTCGCATTCGTAAAGAGATGCAGTCTGCGGTAAGGTCACGTTAATGTCTTTCCTGTAGTCATGCTTATCAGATGGTACGTCGGTATGTATGTATCTGTAGCTTATAAGTACACCTCCTTCAACGAGTGTTTGAGGATAGTTACAGGCAATCGAATCCGTCGGCGCACAATAGGAACACATTCCATTTGTCATTCTGCCACACGGACACTCCTGGATCTCTTCTTTGGTTGCACCGCGCCACACACACGCTCCTGCAATGCATTGATAATTATTGAACGAACCCTCCACACCGGGTACAAAATTATCACACCCGAATAGTTTTGTCACGCTTTCACCTCCTTTCCTCACCAAATCGTTGCAGTCTGGGTCGTGCGCACCGTATCCACAGTCACAACCGTCACAGGCAGCGTACGAATTCCGAGGACCTTTCCATTTTGCAGGTGGTGTAAGCGTTACGTTTGGACGGCCCTTTAAACAGGTCCAGCTTTCAACTGGGTCTGAAGTTAAAGTTGTTACACGAGCATCCAATGCTCTCTGCACTGACCCGTTTGCCCCTATGCACATACGCGTGACGTTTGCGATTCGAGTCATCCAGCGTCCATTTCCTACCATGACGCCCTTGCCACTAGTATTGATAGTATCATCGATGACTTGACCCTTGCTTTCACTCCAACTCAATTTTCCTTGGATCCATTTTCCTTGGATCCGCTTGATTCTTTTTTTTGATTCCTCGCTTAATAAAGTCCACTCCTCCGTTACCTCATTTCGTCCATAGAGTTTCCAAGATTGCGGATGGGTCAAACGAACATCCGGTGATCCATAAGAACCCCGCCATCCATTGGCAAGTAAAATATCGTACGATGCTACCGATCGCGTTTCGTGAGGTTGTTTTTCAAAGTGCAGTTCGACCGGGTGAGTTGCGTTCGGAAGGACCTGAGAAAGCCAACCAAATTTACCATCATTTCCAAATTCTTCATCTAGCAAATACCCGTTTAATACAGTTCCTCCTTTTCCTTCGACATAGGGCTTGCAGCTGTCCCACTCCAATAGGCAATGCGTGTAGCCACAACGCTGGACGTGCTTAGTAGGTTTGTAGTACAAACTCAAGCGAACGTTTGAGTTAGGATAATCTGCGGCAGTGGCGTAGTCTGTCGGTACAACCTCGCGTTCAAAAATCGAACCACGACTTGGTCTGTCTGAAATTCTTGAGACGTGAAGTCCACCGGTATCCAAGCAACCACATCGTGTGTTGTGGCACCCACATCCTGCCGAACCGAAAAGACTATGACTTGGGGTGTTTGCAACCTCTTTACCTGCAAAATACGCTTTTGTTTTGTTCGCATTCAGCATGATAGGATTATCACCCCCGTCAAATAAAGAAACGTAGTCTATGAATAGGTAAACACCGGATGTGTTTGCAGCAACTTCATCAACCTCGAGCTTGAAATATTTCATATCGGTCTGGTCGCAACTTCCTGGTGACGGCGGCGGCGAGGGAGGTGGTGCCGGCATCGGGATCGATGGCGGTGGGAAAGGCGGTGGCGAAGGAGCTGGCGGTGGAAAAGGCGGTGGCGAAGGAGCTGGCGGTGGAGCTGGTGGCGGAGACGGCGGCGGTGGAGTTGGAGGTGGAGATGGCGGCGGTAGCGGTGGAGGCAATGGCGGCGGAAACGGTGCAACTGGCGTTTCAACCGTAGGACAAGACTCCTCTTGATAATGGCATTCCGCTGGACTACAAATATCTTGGTAAGAAAGTTGCATACCGAAATTTTGAGCGCATATGCACCCGTCGTTAGAGTTAGAGCATTTTTCGCCGACTGCCATCTCGAGCAAACCAGGCGCGGGTAAATCCTCTCTCAAGCTCAAACCCAAGTCTTGTTCCATAGATAATTCGCAGCCACATGTCGCGCCGCTTTCTTCCGTGACGTCAAAGAGAATGTCGTGCACAACTTCACAATATTCTGTTTGAAGGAGTAAATAGTCGGGATGAGAACGTTCATACAGTCCAATCTCTTCCAACGCACCGAATGTCGTCTCCAAACCTCGAAAAGAATCAAAGCATTTTGTATTCACAACATCAATAGGAACGCCATTCTCTTCAACATTATCATCCTCTTCTTCTTCGGGAGAAGAGATAAAATCGGCATCGCTTTCGATACTTTCACTTTCGAAAGGATCGAACTCTCCTCCGCAACTCTGCATCTCCGGGATATCTATGCCTGCCCACGCGCAAGCCGTGAGCTTCTCTGTTGAATAAGCCGTAAGATCTTGAAGTGGAAAGCTGTTTGGATCAAGGTCGCATAAACATGGCAATATTTCATTGCTTATTTTTTCACAGCACTCCTTCATATCTTCAGAATAGCCCGTCTCACCTGGTACGGTCGAGCAAATTCCAATATCGAGATTCATCATGTACACAAATTCATCAACTTTGGTCTGACAGATTTCTTCGGCGACTTCCTCGGGTGCATCCGCTTCAGAAAACAATATGGGATCGTTGCACGCAGAGCACTCTTCGGAAGATTCGTCGATAACAGTTTTACAGTCACCGGTTTCCAAATCACAATAGTCTGCCATACCCGAAGGGCAGTGCTCCTCGCTCTTTAAACCCTCAAAGGCATACACGGTGATACTTCCAAAACCAGCTATTTCGAGCGGGCAGTCCGGATCAACTGCACCACATCCGCAATCGCAGTTTGAGTCTGCGTACCAATCCATTGGACAAAGCCATTCCTCTGGAACATCGGTGGCGTTATTTTGAGTCGGTCCGCTGTAGTCTATGAAATCTTCATAATAATTCGTATTATCCCCGGAAGAGTTGTAAGAAGCGGACGTAGATTCCTGACTAGAGCCCGAACCGCTTCCAGCCCCTGATTCAGCCATATAATGACTCGTACCTGTTTGTATTACGGATGTATCCGCTTGACATACATTATTGGCGTCGTAAGTGCAGCACATAGCCCCCGAAGCTGTGCTCACACACCACTGACCAGGCAGACAATTGTATGCCGCCTCCATACCTGTGGCTTCGAATGGGTTTTGGGATGCACCCACATTGCAGTCTGGGTCATAGGCACCGCAATTACAGTCGCAAATTCCATCGTTGTAAAGTTCCCAACCACACGCAAATTCTTCGTTTTCGCAATCCCAATCCGCAGGAACTAACCCTTCGTCACGTCGCGCTGCGCAATCGTCGACCCTGTCGTATGACGTTATAGCCAAAGCCTCGTCCAATTGCTCTTGCGTGCATACGACGGGAGGAATTTCGATTCCGGCGTGCAAAAAGCACTGATCGCTCACGAAGTCAATTAAATTACCTTCGTACTCGGGTGGGAGCGGAACTGAAGGAATTTGCGAAGAAAATTCCGGGTAGCACATGCACGACGTGTCAGAAGTGAGTCCTGCCATGTTCATGCAGCAGTCTGCGCTACCTTGTACTCCTCCCTGATCGTTAAAACACGAACCCAACACGGTTCCTCCAATTGTACCGCATGTCTGTGCAACTTCGCTCCAATTGGGAAGATCGCCAAAACTTTCTTGAAGCAGCTTTCTTCGGGATAATCTTCTTTTTGTTGAGAGCATACCTGTGAAGTTCGCGGATCGAACCACCGGGCTCGTCTTCACAACATTTGCTTCGGATACTCCGAAAGAGTAATCCGCGACGAGAGATCTTTGCTGCCCGAGCCAACTTTGAAAAGTCACCTTAACTTCAGCCTCGCCCCCAGTATACGCAGCCATACCTCGCAATCGATTGTGAACGCTTCGCGCGCACGATGTCAGAATTTCTGTCTCACTTTTCACAAAATTGCAACCGTTCTTTCTGTTGAAGGTAGATTTTAATATCATTGAAAGTGGATCGGGTGCAGAATCGCTCAAAGCGCCGCTCGAGGAAGTAAGCGTCGCGGAACACTGTGCCGTAACATTTCGACACACCATGGACTCCTCGACCGTGATCGCAGAGTAAATAACCACACTGAATATGCCCAAGATAAAGAAGCTCAAAATCGAAGAGAGTTTCCAGCTGTAGATATCTTTCCCGGACGTTTTTGCTTTTTTGCCCTTAGCGTTGATCATGGACATAGCACGTAGATCTACGAACTGACGCTTGACGTCCATTTCAACCGTAGATTTTCCAGTCCCATCTCTCGACTGATGAGTAGATTCCTTCGCGAGGACTTCAGATTTATTTTCGTCGTCGAAATTGTCGAGCAATTCGAGACCTGTTCTGACGAATCTTGAAGCAGGCCCCGCAAAGATCATCATATCCACGAGTGCCGAGGTGATGCTCATAAATGAAAGATACGCAATAACTCCAAAGAGCATGACGTAACCAATGTCTTCTGATTGCAATTTTGAGTTTGAATCCTTCAAAAGATGTGCTCCGCAAAAGGTGATAAACGCTGGTGCCGCCGTTTGTAAAACTCCGCGAACAGCGTCAGAAATCGATCGAACTCGCTCCGCACGTAGCGTTTCCATGAGTTTTGCGTCTACAAATTTAACCGCGAGGACAGCGGCATCAACGCCTTCTTTACCACCCTGTTCGAAATCAGCCACGCCATCACCGTCTACATCCGCGTTCAAAATGTCGGTAAGATTCATCTTGAGCACGTTGTCATTTTTCAGTGAGTCGGAATCAGTCAGAGTATCGGACTCATCCTCGCTCGCAGCGCTTTTAAACAAATCAGAGGATCCGAATGCAACTTTTACACTCCCTGTGATCGTTGCAATGACGTGCACGAACATACCTTGTAATATTCCGATAAGAAAATACAGCGACGCGTAGGCGATAAGAATGAAACCAAACTCCGGAACTTCGATGATAGCCGCCAGGGACGCCGCAAGAAAGACGATACAATTTTTCCCGAGAGTGTGAGAAAATCCGAAAAACTTCTTAAAAGCTACCATATCAGTCGATAGCAGCATTTCAAGACGTTCCTTTGATAGTGCGCTTGGGTGCAATAGTTTATATCGAATCGCATGCCTCGATACGTCTCGTTCAAGTATCGCCCGGCACGATAGGAAACATCGTTGCATCCCGAGACTAAAAACCACGAGACAAACGCCATACATTAAAAGCCACATTGAATATTGTTCCAAGTTCACACCTTTTGCAGAAGGTGCGACGTAAACAATCTTGAGGGCCAAGTTTGCAAACACTGGAATCATGCTTATCCCAGCCGCGACAACGCACGTCGTAAAAAACAAGTAAAACTGGGCAAACGGTTTCAATCTGCGCAAAAGAATTATTCCTTTATACACAGCTTTACACGTTGAATACACCGTATCTTCCTCATCTTCGCAATCTGGGTTCTTCCCTCCTTTCCACTCGTAGGATCCGTCCTCAGTCTTCGCGCGTCGCGAAAAGAACCTCGAGAGAAAGAGCGAAAGCACCGCCTCGGGAGGAACGCCATCCTCTCGGGCATCCCTGATTTCCGACACGTTCTCTCCAGCTTTCGCTCCGAGCATTTTCTTCTCCCTCTCTTTCAAATCAGCGGCGGCCAAAGTGACATCCATCGCGCGTATGGATGATGTGTGAGCGCCCTTCCTTCCTCTCTGTTTGATTTTGCAAAAGATACGAAGAGTGTTCGAACTACTCGGTGTCTGTCGACCAAGTGACGACACGCGGTGTTCGACGATCGGTCGAATCGTTGGTCGACAACGGGACTCAACGTCTTCCTTTTTCCATACGCTCGTACTTTTACTGCCAGCTGGCGAAATAAATTTTTTTGAAATCCCCTCTCTTCTGTTTTTTAAAATACCTACGGCACAACCCTATCCGACTTGCACACCTCGCACGAAGAAGTTCTTCTTCTCGGACCAAACGCTTTGACCGCGATTATTGACGGCAGAGGGTGGTTCGAAGAAAAAAGAAGAGAAGCATCTCGCTTCGAATTAAAACGCACCTCGCGGTACGTGAAGGCCTCGACAGGTTGCTCCCTGAAGCGGAGTGCCTTGAAACCCTAAACCAGTAAAATCTCCCAGAAGAGACTTGCGATTGCCGCCGGTCCAGAAGAGGATGATTTACAAAAACGAATCAATCGATCGGAAAACGATCGAGAGAAACACCAAAAAAAGAGTGTAAAATTTTCAAAATTAGTTGCGCGCAACGCTCTAAAAACATAAGAAAACGCACGCCTCACATACCAACGAAAGCGAGAGTGGGGAAGCGTGTGTGCGTCGCGCGAGGTAAGTTTGCACGAACAACAAGAAACACATCTTCAGAGCCGAGGGGTCTACTCGAGTCATCAAAAATCTTCATAACAATGTGGTAACATTATTAATCTCGTCGCGTCCAACATCGCACGCGGGATCGAGTACGCGAAAACGCGTTTGGCGGAACTATTAGTAAACGCCTCATTCGTCAAAGCTACGAAAACAAATCTATGTGCTCATAAAAAGAGAGACAGAAATACCGGGCAGCGATTGGATGCGAAGATGTGTTCTTTTTTTTGTCCACATGTACATATGTTACGTATTACATCATGCCAACCAACTCGGGTCACCGCTAGGAATAATGCCGTACGGATTCAACGCCACGTGCGAGGTGAAATAATGCGTCTTGATGTCCCACATGTTTGTCGCCTTTTGAAACGCCGGCATCGCGTATAACCGTTTCACGTACGCGCTTATGTGGGGATACTCTCGAATACACTTCTTGTTCGTTTTAAAGTACACGACGTACACTTCGTCGAATCGAACTAAGGTTTGAAACACGCGGACATCCACTTCGGTCACCTCGTCGTCGGTCACCAAATACTTCATGTTCGAGCGCTCGAGAACGCCTTCCAGTTTGTCCAATCCCGCGTAAAGCTCCTCCACCGCCTCATCGTACGCCTCTTGCGTTCTCGCGAACCCACACTTATAGACCCCGTTATTAATCGCGTGATACGTCCATTCGTTCATCTCGTCTATTTCCTTCCTTTTCGCCTCCGGGTACAAATCCAAATCTTTCTTCTTCGCGAGCGGTTGAAAGCGAGCGTTCAACTCGCGGATGATTTCGCTGCTTTCGTTGTTCACGATCTTCTTCTCTGTTTGATCGTACAAAATCGGAACCGTAAACGGACCTTTAAAATTTCCATCGTGTTCTTCGTAAAAATCCCGAATCGAGTAATACTCGTTGTTATTCTTCGGCTCCTTTCTCGCGTGATAGTCTTTCACCGCGTATTTACCTCCGGTTTTGGACAAGTGCTGGATGAAGTCGGCACCCGCCCCATCATTATTAGGGAAAATCCACCCGGCGTGCCCGTCCGACGCGTCCTTCGTCCTCGTTTTTTGCCACGTCGGGTGACAAATCTCCACCTCAATCGCATCTTCCAACCCTTTCAGGTACAAAACAGTCAGACATCGCGCTGCCCACGGACAGGCGTAGGAGACGAGCAGTTTAAAACGGTTTGGCGTGGAGATTGGATTCCCCGTTATCCGGTTTCTAAAACTCGACTCGTTTCTCGTGAAGGCGCCTTTGGAAGAGACCGCGGCGACGGCCGTGCCTTGCTCTCCGATCGTCATCGTTTGTTTTGTGTTTTTGTGTGTGCGTATGTGCAGTGCCACAATGACGCTCGTCGTTGAGAGAGGGATGATGTTCGACTGCGCTTTTTTAAAGTTGGGGAAAAAAGTGCCTCACAAACACACAAAAAGTATCTCAACGAATGTGATGACGACGACGATGTCTCTTCGCGTTTTGAACGCCAGATGTGTCATCAGCAGAGCTTTTGCCGAGACGCGGCGGGTACCGAAGACGAAGAAAAATAACGACGGCACCATCACGACTCGCGGAGCGGCAACCGTAGCAGCGGCGGCATCTTCAAATTCCAATCCGCAACAACAGATGTTTTTGCGCGTGCTCAGTTGGAACGTCAACGGTTTACGCGCGGCGATTAAAAAAAATCCATCTTTTCTCCACGAGTTGCGCGAAAAAGCGAACGGGTTCGACGTTTTGTGTTTGCAAGAGACCAAGTTGCAACAATCGCACGTCGAGGAAGTATCGTCAGCGTTAGTAGGGGAAAATGCGCAAATTTGCTTTTCGTGTTCCACGGCGAGGAAAGGGTACTCGGGCGTCGCGACGATGGTCGTCGCGTCCTCGTCTAACTCTTCGCAACCGACGCCGACATTTCGCGAGGGGTTCCACGAAAACGCGTTAGAACGAGCGAGTTTTGAAAAGACAGAGGCAAATGTAGAGGCGTTTGACTTGTTCAATCGAGAAGGGAGGTTGATCACGTGCGAGCTCGAGAAAGCGGTGGTCGTGA
>Ga0255780_10000974_pt1 | contig 27048 bp, 27 predicted proteins | sample 071ome_32_FD_179978 | JGI IMG/M metagenome (GOLD analysis project Ga0255780, IMG submission 179978) | Coastal salt marsh microbial communities from the Groves Creek Marsh, Skidaway Island, Georgia - 071405AT metaG (version 2) | ecosystem: Environmental > Aquatic > Marine > Intertidal zone >... | reverse complement strand
GGAAAATATTGCCGCTGCAGCGCAAAAATATTTGGCTTTTAAAGGGCATCCAGATGCTTTAAAAGACTATCAATGGGAATACCATTTGGTAGAAAATCCAGAAAAAAATGCCTGGTGTATGCCGGGGGGTAAAATAAATTTTTATCAAGGAATATTGCCCATAGCCAATACCGAAGACCGTGTAGCGGCCATTATGGGTCATGAAGTGGCGCATGCTTTGGCGGATCATGGAGGACAACGAATGAGTGCACAGCTCGCCCAACAAGGAATCGGTATTTTGGGTGGTGTGTTGCTAAAAAATGAACCCGAACAAAAGCGCTCCAAAATTTTGAACGTCTATGGGGTGGCATCGACCGTTGGAGGGATCCTTCCCTTTAGTCGTCAACACGAGAGCGAGGCCGATCGGATCGGTCTAGAATTGATGCTTCTGGCTGGCTATGATGCCCAACAAGCAATTGTTTTGTGGGAACGTATGCAAGCAGCATCGGGAGGTAAGGCACCTCCAGAGCTTCTAAGTACGCATCCTGCAAGTAGCACTCGAATTTCTAATTTAAAAAAATGGATTCCAGAGGCACAGGAAAAAATTAAAAAGATGTTTTGACACCACAAAGCCTCATCTAAAATGACTACATTAGGCTCACTATAAAACATTTATTGTGAGATTACCGAAGGGAAGTAAAAAATTACTCAATGCATGGGCCTTTTATGATTGGGCCAATTCGGTTTACTCTTTGGTCATTTCTTCGGCCATATTTCCAATTTATTTTGCCGCACTTTTTGCAGACAATAATCAAATCCAGTTTTTGGGTTATTCGGTCAAAAATACTGCAATGATCAGTTTTGTAACGGCTACAGCGTTTGTTTTTGTAGCGTTTATGTCTCCTCTTCTCTCCGGTATCGCCGATTATATAGGTAATAAAAAACGTTTTATGAAGTTTTTTGTATACCTGGGTTCGATCTCTTGTGTGGGGTTATATTGGTTTGATTTGGATTCTATTTTTATCGGATTTGGATTTTATTTTCTGGCCCTGATTGGCTTGTGGTCAAGTTTGGTGTTTTATAATTCTTACTTGCCAGACATCGCCTATCCTGAACAGCAGGGTAGTGCCAGTGCTCGTGGTTTTTCTATGGGCTACATTGGCAGTGTTTTGTTGTTGCTAGTTAACTTGGCCATGGTTATGAACCCCAGTATGTTTGGAATCCCTGGTGAGGGAGGAGCCGCTTCTATGCAAGCAATGAAGTATTCCTTTGTCATGGTGGGTATTTGGTGGGCTGTTTTTAGTCAAATACCTTTTTACTATTTACCCAAGGGTACGCATGATCGAAAAGTTTCGAAGGCAATTCTATGGAATGGTTTCAAAGAATTGCGTCAAGTTTGGTATCAACTTCAAAACCTATCAAACCTAAAACGCTTTTTGCCTGCTTTTTTCATGTACAGCACTGCGCTTCAGACCGTGATGCTCATTGCTGCTTATTTTGGAGAAGAAGAAATCGCTTGGGCCAATAATGATGAAAAAACCATCGGGTTGATTGTTAGTATTTTATTAATTCAACTTGTTGCTGTTGTAGGCGCCCAACTAACGGCTTATACCGCCAACAGGATAGGTGATATTCAAACCTTGATCATTATCAATATGATATGGGCTGGTTTGTGTGTTTATGCTTATTATGTTACTACACCGGTTCAATTTTATATAGCAGCAGGTTCTGTGGGTATGGTTATGGGTGGTATGCAAGCGCTTTCTCGAGCGACCTACTCTAAAATGCTGCCCGAAACAGAAGATACTACTTCGTTTTTTAGTTTTTATGACGTTACCGAAAAAATAGGCATCATCATAGGGATGTCATTATTTGGTATCATTGATCAGATTACTGGGAGTATGCGAAATAGTATTTTGTTTTTTCTGATATTGTTTATTGCAGGTGGATTATTGTTGACACAAGTACCACAGTTTAAAAATCGTTTTAGAAAGCACTAACTACTTTACCCGAACCAACTACATTAGACCGGACTTTTAGCCCCCCCTCTTGGTCACAATACTTAACGGTGCCGCTACCACTTACTTGGGCGTTTAAACTGCTCAATGCGCAGGTGGTGACTCTGCCAGATCCAGATAGTTTGGCGGTTGCAAATGTCGATAACAAACCTTTTGCTTCGAGATGGCCAGAACCTGCAAGAGCCATTTCGAGGTTTTCTGTACGTCCTTGAAGTTTCAATTTACCCGAACCGCTTAACTTGGCTTCTACATCATCACTTTCGATTTGTAGGTTTAGATTTCCTGAACCTGATAATTTGGCTTCAAAAGATTTGGACTTTAGACTAAACTCTGAAGTGATGTCTCCAGAACCCGAAAGTGTAACCCCATTAATTTCTGAAACAGGTAGGGTGATACGAACCGTTTTGTTGTAGGTGTTGCGCAACTTTGCTTTGTTTTTGTAGGCAATTTTTAGGGTATTATCTATTACTTTAGTTTCGATCATTTCGAGCTGTTTTGAAGTGCCGTTGAGTGTGATTGTTCCTTCTTTGCCAGCTATAAGTTTTACCTCAAAGGGTCCGCCAACAACAACAGCATCAAAGGTGCCTATTTGCCGTTGTTCTTTTGAGAACGATCGATCGCTTTTGACCCAGCCACGAGCTCCGTTATAGGTTGTTTGTTCTTGATTTTGTTGGGCATTGACCAAAATGGTGCAAATGAACATGCTTAGAAATAGGGAAGTTTTCATAAAAATGGATTTTAATTGTTGGTGGCTTTTATTTTTATCGAACCATAGTCAGATTCGATAGTGATTAGCGATTTTCCTTTTGTTAGGTGGTATCCTTCATAATACCGATAGATACTGTTTTTAGTGATTTCTTTTTCATAGACCAGAGGCAGCTCAGAGTTAAAACCGCCATAGTCCAAATCGATTTGAAAATCGAAGGCGGCCTCTTGATTGATGCCCAATTGTATGCTTGTATAATCTGTATCGATATCTATTTTGTCAAAATCGGGCTCTATTTTTTCAATTTTAAGTGATCCATAATCAGCGTCGATCTCGAGCGATTTTTTGACCGTACCAATGCGGTAAGAGACATAATCGCCCGTTCCTTTTAGTTCACTAACCGTATTGACAGTAATCTTTCCATAGTCATTATCAAAGCGCAATGATTCGATACTTCCAAAGTGTGCATCCGTATAATCGGCCTGAAGCGCAATGGATCGGGATTCTCCAATCTCAAAATCGGAATAGTCAGCATCAATTTTCCCCGACTTGAGATATTCTATGGTCGAGTTACGGGTGTAGTCCAAATTTATTTCATTGTCATCAGCATTGAGTTCACCGACAATCAATTTACCGTAATCACAATCAATAGTTGCTCTACCATTGAGTTGATTGAGCGATATGGTGCCATAGTCATTGATAAGATGCACCTGGTTATTGATGGGCAGTTTGATGGTATAATTGATTTCAAAATCCACAGAACTAGATCCAAAGAAAAAGTTGTTTTTCCATGATTCTTCGATATGGGTAATGGCACTAATACGGTTGGCTTGGGCATCAAATTCAATTTCGATATCCTCTAGTTTTGATTCGATTTGGCTCATACTATTGCCTTCTACGATAATTTCTACATCGATGACCACTTGCGGTTGATCCCAGCTGGTAAGATTTACATCACCATATTTGTTGCGAACATGCAACAGGGCATTGTCATTAACGTTAAATTCTTTATGAATTTCACGTTTTACTTTTTCTTTTTTTGGTACGTCGTTGGCATAACTAAAAAGGGGAACTACAAGTAGGACCAGCAAAAGGGTGTTAAAGTATTTGATTTTCATGATTTTGGTTTTTTAATTCGTTTAGGTACGTGTTTAGTTCATTGAGCAGTAAGAGTTGCTCTTGGAGGTTGTCTATCATAGCCGCAATAAGTTTGGGGTGGGCACCATCTTTTGTGAACTGTTTGCCTAGGACGTTATAGTCGCTTTGCAGTCGGTTTAATTGCGTTTTGGCATCGCTTAAAACTTTTTCAGAAATCGCAAGGTCAAGTGTGTTCAATTTTTCGAGTTGAAGGTTGATGGTTTTGGTAAAGTACTGTTCGGTTTGAAAAAAATCTTCCATTTCTGGTGTTGCTGGACGCTTCAAAAGCAGTAGAGTTCCTCCCAAGGAGACCAATAAAAGGGCCACGGCAGCGCTCTTTAACAAAAAGGGGAGTCGTCGAACTTTTCTTCCTTGATCTATTCGTCTTAGAAAACGTTGTTCGTGGCCCATAGGTAGGGATTGCTCTGGAAAGGCGAGTCGAAACCGCTCAAATAAGGGATCTTTTTCTTTATTATGTTGTTTTTTCATTTTTAGAAAGGGTGTCTAGTTTGATCCTCAGTTGTTCACGTGCTCGAGAAAGACTGGTTCTGCAGTTGGCATAACTAATGTTTAGAAAAGCGCTAATTTCTTCATGATCATAGCCTTCCAAATAGTACAGCTTGAGCAAGAGGGCCTGTTTGGGTTTTAACAAGTCCAACGCCTTAAGCAGATTTTGTGTTTCCGAAGCGGGTTCTTCCTCCGCTTCCTGCGTATCAGCTTTGGTGGTTTCGATGTTTAATTCTTGAGTATTAAATTTATTTTCACGGTTATAGAGGGTAATACTTTTATTGATTACAATTTTTTTGAGCCATCCTCCAAACTGATCTTTGCCACTATACTGCTCGAGTTTTGAAAACCCTTTGACAAAACTTTCTTGTATCGCATCTTCTGCCAGCATAGGATCTTTTAGAATATTAAGTGCGGTATGGTACATCATTTTACTGAATCGATTATAAAGTTCAACTTGCGCATTAGTGTTTTTACGTTTACACGCAGCGATGATAACATCGATGTTTTCTTTTTTAAAGTTCAAGTTGACGACTCGGTTTTATATTAAGACCTCAATTTAGTTACGATGTTACAATTTTATGTTGGCATAACTCTTGAATATATATTAGACGCCATTCTATTTGAGGTGTAAAGCCCTAAAATGGAATTGTAAATGCAAAAATAACTGACACACTGACATAAAAAAACGATGGCTAAATCTATTTTTGGTTCTTTAGACAATTTGTCATTACAAGATATTGAAGCAGATGCTGAATTGATTCCTTTGATGACTTCAGAGGACGAAGAAGCACTTCAAAATGAAGCATTACCCAATTCACTCCCTATTTTACCGTTGCGCAATACCGTACTTTTTCCTGGGGTTGTAATACCCATAACGGCAGGTCGCGATAAATCCATTCAACTTATAAAAGACGCCAATGCCGGTGATAAAGTCATTGGAGTGGTCGCCCAAAAAGAGGATAAGGTAGAAAACCCAACAGGAAAAGACATTCACAATTTGGGAACTGTAGCCCAAATTTTGAGGGTTCTCAAAATGCCAGACGGCAATACCACAGTCATTATACAAGGAAAAAAACGGTTCAAAATCAATGAAATCCTCACCGAAGACCCCTATCTAAAAGCAACCATAGCAGAGGTTCCCGAAACCACAATAGATCTTCAAGGTAAAGAGTTTCAGGCGGTCATTGACTCGGTCAAAGAGCTTGCACTGCAGATCATCCAAGAAAACCCCAATATCCCATCCGAAGCGTCATTTGCCATCAAAAACATTCAAAGCCCTTCGTTTTTGATCAACTTTGTGTCTTCCAATCTCAACTTACCGGTTCACGAAAAACAAGAAATTCTAAAATTAGAAAGTCTTCATGAGCGTGCTTTGATATGTCTCAAACACATGAATAATGAATATCAAAAGTTGGCACTCAAAAATGACATTCAAAGTCGTGTACGAACCGATCTCGATCAGCAACAACGCGAATATTATCTGCACCAACAGCTCAAAACTATTCAAGAAGAACTTGGGGGCGTCTCTTACGAAGAAGAACTCGATGAGATGCGTGATCGCGCAAAAAAAATGAAATGGGACGATGCTACTGCCCAACATTTTGACAAAGAAATTGGCCGATTGCAGCGCATGAACCCTCAAGTAGCCGAATATTCGATTCAACGAAACTACCTCGATCTACTGCTTGATCTTCCTTGGAACGAATTTTCAAAAGATCGTTTTGACCTCAAAAAAGCTACAAAGATTTTGGATCGAGACCATTATGGCCTTGAGGAAGTCAAAAAACGAATCATCGAATATTTGGCCGTTTTGAAGCTTCGTAATGATATGAAATCACCGATCCTTTGCCTTTATGGCCCTCCGGGTGTCGGAAAAACCTCATTAGGAAAATCGATTGCCGAGGCCTTAGGGCGCTCCTATGTTAGAATTTCACTAGGAGGTATGCGCGACGAAGCCGAAATACGAGGCCATCGCAAAACCTATATAGGCGCACTACCAGGCCGGATCATTCAAAGTCTTAAAAAGGCCAAAACGGCTAACCCTGTTTTTGTCCTTGACGAAATTGATAAATTGGCAAACGGCGTCCAAGGGGACCCTGCAGCAGCTTTGTTGGAGGTTTTAGATCCCGAACAAAACAACGCTTTTTATGACAACTATCTCGAAATAGGATTTGACCTTTCCAAAGTTATGTTTGTTGCTACGGCCAATAGCCTCGCACCGATTCATCCAGCATTGCGCGACCGGATGGAGATCATCGATGTTAGTGGTTATACACAAGAAGAAAAAGTTGCCATCGCTCAACGCCATTTGTTGCCCAAGCAACTCAAAGAGCACGGCATCGATAAGCTTCAATTGAAGTTGACGACTCCTACCTTAAAAACCCTTATTCAAAATTACACCCGTGAATCGGGGGTGCGTGGACTCGAAAAACAAGTCGCTAAAGTGGTACGTTATGTAGCCAAGTCCATCGCAATGGAAGAGCAGTACATACAAAATCCAAAACCCGAAGATTTAAATACCATTATTGGCCCCCAAAAAGTGTTTCATGATTTATACGAAAACAACCAAGTGGCAGGCGTTGTAACCGGATTGGCTTGGACTTCGGTAGGCGGGGATATATTGTTTATAGAATCGGCACTTGCAAAGGGAAAAGGCTTGCTCAACATCACGGGCAACCTCGGAAAGGTCATGAAAGAGTCTGCAACGATTGCGCTAGAATATCTCAAAGCCAATGCAGATCGGCTTAAAATAGCGGGCTTTGCTTTTGATCAATACGACATCCATATACATGTCCCAGAGGGTGCAACACCAAAGGATGGCCCAAGTGCGGGGATAACAATGCTTACGTCGCTTTTTTCGCTAATCACTCAAAAAAGAGTTAAGAAAAACCTAGCAATGACCGGGGAGATTACCCTCAGAGGTCGTGTGTTACCCGTTGGAGGCATAAAAGAAAAAATTCTAGCTGCCAAACGGGCAAAAATCAAAGAAATCATCCTTTGTTATAAAAACAAAAAGGACATTGATGTAATTAAACCAAGCGATCTCAAGGGCCTAACATTTCATTATGTCGAAACCATGGAAGAAGTATTGAGTCTCGCGATTACGGACCAAAAAGTGGTTCATCCCAAAAAACTGTTTAAAGCCAATTAGAAATTGCGCACTATCTTTGGGTATGCAAAAAATCATCATTGCCATTGACGGATTGGCCGCAACGGGTAAAAGCACACAAGCCAAAAAGCTTGCTTCCTATCTCGGATATCGTTATATAGATAGCGGAGCCATGTATCGGGCAATCACATTTTTTGCATTGCAAAACAATTGGTGTCAAGACACTAATAATTGCGATGAAAAGGCGCTTATCGCCGCTTTGCCCAATGTGCAATTGGATTTTTTACCAGATGCTACTGGCAAAAGTGTTCTACACCTCAATGGAACAAATATTGACAACGAAATTCGAAGTATGGCTGTATCAAAATGGGTAAGTACCATAGCTGCCATCCCTGAAGTCAGAACATTTTTGGTCGCCCAACAACGTGCAATATCCGCACAAAAAGCAATTGTCATGGACGGTCGTGATATAGGAACCGTCGTTTTTCCAGATGCAGAATTAAAATTCTTCTTTACGGCCCGCCCCGAAATTCGTGCTCAACGCCGGTTCGAAGAATTGCAAGCAATCGATCCCGACATCACTTTTCAACAAGTACTTGAAAATGTTGTTGAACGCGATCAAAAAGACAGCAACAGAAAAACTTCACCGCTTATAAAGGCCTCAGATGCTATAGAAATTGATGTTTCGGACCAAAATGTTTCTGCCGTCTTCCAATTATTGTTACGCTACTTGCCAACAAATCAGTGATTTTTTGTTTTAATATTTGTCTTTCAACGAATTAATGGTACTTTTGCAGACCTATTGAGCGAAGTGAAGGGCAATAGCATTAACCGTTTTAAAATCACTTCTAAATTTTGAGCCTAACCCTCACCAAAATTTAGAATACAAAAACCACTCAGCCATGGCTGAAAAGAAAACCACAAAAGCAGCAACTACCGAAGCGGCTGCAACAGAAGCCCCACAAGCAGCTCCGGCTGCTGAAAACCCACAAGCATTTTTAGACAATTTCAACTGGCACAACTACGAAGAAGGAATTGAGGTTATCGAAGAAAAGCAACTTCAAGAATTTGAAAAGTTAGTTACAGAAAATTTTGTTGACACTGCTGACGAAGACGTTATTGAAGGCGTTGTAGCACATCTGACAGATCGGGAAGCAATTATTGATATCAATGCAAAATCAGAGGGGGTTATTTCTTTAAATGAATTTAGATACAACCCAGACCTCAAAGTAGGCGACAAAGTTGAAGTTGTTGTTGATACTCGAGAAGATCGTACAGGTCAATTGGTACTTTCTCACCGCAAGGCACGTGTTATAAAAGCTTGGGATCGTGTAAACAACGCACATGAAAATGGAGAAGTCGTTAACGGATTTGTAAAATGCAGAACCAAAGGCGGTATGATTGTCGATGTTTTCGGTATCGAAGCATTCTTACCCGGTTCTCAAATTGATGTAAAACCAATCCGCGACTACGATCAATATGTGAATAAAACAATGGAATTTAAGGTGGTAAAAATCAACCACGAATTCAAAAACGTTGTTGTATCTCACAAAGCCCTTATCGAAGCCGATATCGAAGAGCAGAAAAAAGAAATTATTTCGCAACTTGAAAAAGGTCAAGTACTTGAAGGTACAGTTAAAAACATCACATCTTATGGTGTGTTTATCGACCTTGGTGGCGTAGATGGATTGATCCATATTACAGATCTTTCTTGGAGTCGTATCAATCATCCTAACGAAATTTTAGAACTCGACCAAGTACTCAACGTTGTTATTCTTGACTTTGATGATAACAAATCGCGAATCCAATTGGGTCTAAAACAATTGAGTGAGCATCCATGGGACAAACTCAGTGAAAACGTCAAAGAAGGAGAAAAAGTAAAAGGTAAAGTAGTAGTCATCGCAGACTACGGTGCTTTTATCGAAATTGAAGACGGTGTAGAAGGCCTTGTACATGTTTCTGAAATGTCTTGGTCAACTCACTTACGCTCTGCTCAAGATTTTGTCAACGTCGGTGACGAAGTAGAAGCCGTTGTTCTTACCCTTGATCGTGAAACACGAAAAATGTCGTTGGGGATCAAACAACTCACTACAGATCCATGGACTGATATTACCTCAAAATATCCTGTCGGATCCAACCATAAAGGAACCGTTCGTAATTTCACCAACTTTGGTGTTTTTGTAGAACTTGAAGAAGGTATCGACGGCTTAGTCTATATCTCTGACTTGTCGTGGACTAAGAAGATTAAGCACCCATCCGAAATGCTTACAATTGGTGATACACTCGAAGTAGTGGTTCTTGAATTGGATGTAGAGGGTCGAAAGTTGAGCCTAGGTCACAAACAGACCAAAGACAACCCTTGGGACAAATATCAAAAAGAATTTGGTATCGATACCGTACACAAAGCAGCGCTTACCGACATTGTAGATAAAGGGGCAACCATTACCTTCAATGAAGATATCGTAGCTTTTGTACCTGCTCGTCATATGGAGAAAGAAGACGGGTCTAAACTTGCTAAAGGAGAAGAAGTAGAATTTAAAATCATTGAGTTTAACAAAGATTTTAAACGTGTAGTAGCTTCTCATACAGCCTTGTTTAGAGAGCAAGAACGCGAAAACATCAAAAAGGCAGCCCGCAATGTGGCTTCTAACAACAGTGATAAAACCACCCTTGGCGATTTAGATGCTTTAGCAGATTTAAAAGAAAAAATGGATAACGAAGGATAAACTTCGTATTACAATTTTTGAAACCCGCGATCATTGATCGTGGGTTTTTTTATTTTATAACCCCAAAAAATTGGTATTTTTGTTTCGTAAATAGTTCCTATGCCATCAAAAGTTTTATTAGACGGAGTACACCTAGACATTCTACTCCATCGGCTTGCTTGGCAGTTGATCGAAAAACACAAAGATTTTTCCAATACATTATTAATCGGGCTTCAACCCAGAGGAGTCGAACTCCTCGATCGTCTAGTTGCGCTGATAAAGGAACAAAAGTCGCTACCTCAACTTCAGTCAGGAAAATTGGACACCACTTTTTTTAGAGACGATTTTAGACGTTCAGAAAAAATACACGCTGCCAGTGCTTCTGTAATGAATTTTAATATAGAAGGCAAATCTATCGTTTTGATCGATGACGTTTTGTACACCGGTAGAAGCATTCGTGCGGCCCTAACAGCGATCGATTCTTATGGACGCCCCAAAAATATCGAATTATTAGTGCTTATCGACCGACGCTTTAGCCGTCATTTGCCCATACAACCCGATTATGTCGGCGCACAAATTGATGTTTTGCAAGGGGACAAGGTCCGTGTAAAGTGGGAGAATGCCTCCAAAAAAAGTATAGTTTATCTCGAAACCGAAAATTCATGAAAGCACTCAGTGTAGACCATCTTTTGGGAATCAAACAACTCACTGAAGCAGATGTTCAACTAATATTTGAGACCGCAGACCATTTTAAAGAAGTCATCAATAGACCCATAAAAAAAGTTCCCAGTCTTCGAGACATTACTATTGCCAATCTTTTTTTTGAAAATAGTACACGTACCAAACTCTCTTTTGAACTCGCCGAAAAACGGCTGAGTGCAGACATTCTCAATTTTTCTGCGGCACAATCTTCCGTCAAAAAAGGAGAAACATTAGTCGATACGGTCAACAATATCCTAGCCATGAAAGTGGACATTGTTGTTATGCGTCATCCTAACCCTGGGGCAGCACAATTTTTGTCCAAACGGGTAAAAGCGTGCATCATTAATGCGGGAGACGGCACCCACGAACATCCGTCTCAGGCCTTGTTGGATGCCTATTCGCTCCGAGAAAAAATGGGAGACTTGCGGGGCAAAAAAGTTGCCATAGTAGGTGACATTCGTCACAGTAGAGTAGCGCTATCCAATATATTTGCCCTAAAGCTTCTTGGCGCAGAGGTGAAACTTTGTGCTCCAAAATCCTTGTTGCCCAAATACAGTAGTGCTTTAGATGTCTCTGTAGAAACCGACCTGATGAAAACCCTAAAATGGTGTGATGCCGCCAACATGCTTCGGGTGCAAAATGAACGAATGGATGTGTCGTATTTTCCGACCACACGCGAATATGCTTTGCAGTATGGGCTGACAATGGACAAACTTAAGCAATTGCGAAAGGACATCATCATTCTACATCCTGGCCCCATCAATAGAGGTGTGGAAGTCACAACAGAAGTTGCCGACTCCGAATACGCAATTATTTTGGATCAAGTAGAAAATGGAGTTGCCATCAGAATGGCTATCATTTATCTTTTGGCTTCTAAACTCAACAATAATATCACATAATGAAATTGTTATCGGAAGGAGTATATTATTTTAAGTACGGGGGTTCAGATCGCACAAAATCGTTTTTTGTTGAGCTCAACCAACGACTCAATTCGTCTTGTGACATTATAATAGACCTTTTAGAATCCCCTTCAATTTTTAAGGACTTTTGGATTGATTTGAACGTTTTTCAACAAAAGATAGAAGCCCAAGGAAACACGGTAGTTCTTGTCGTAGGTACTGTCCAATTAGAAGAAGCAACGGATACAATCCCAAAAGTCCCTACACTTCAAGAGGCAGAAGATTATATCGCTTTTGAACGCATTCAGAGGGATTTAGGCATATAGACTATGGATTTGACCATTTTGGGTTGTCACTCGGCAACACCACGTAATGATTCGCATACCACCTCACAATTGTTGGAGATCAAAAATCATTTGTTTCTGATTGATTGTGGCGAAGGAACCCAAATGCAATTGCGTAAAGCACGGGTAAAATTTTTTAGAATCCAGCACATTTTTATTTCACATTTGCACGGCGATCATTTTTATGGATTGATAGGTCTCATCAGTACTTTTAGACTTCTTGGACGTGAAAACGATCTTCATGTATATGGCCCAACAGGCATCAAAGAATTGATCACCCTTCAATTAAAATACGCCAACTCTTGGACCAACTACAAGTTGTTTTTTCATGAACTTTCTGCTCAAGTATCCGAATGTGTTTTTGAAGATGAAAACGTTCGAGTGACTACCTTACCCCTAGATCATCGTGTGTATACTAATGGTTTTTTGTTTGAAGAAAAGCCGGGTCCACGACGCATTAATAAATCGGCCATTGCAGGATTAGAACTCCCTGTTGCCGCGCTAAAGGGGCTAAAAAAGGGTCAAGATTATGTCACAGAAGCCGGAGAGGTTATCCCAAACCACCAGCTAACTTTAGATCCTATCAAGCCAAAGCGCTATGCTTTTTGTAGTGATACAGCCTATTATGAACCATTGGTGCCGTTTATTGAAGGTGTCGATATACTGTATCACGAGGCAACTTTCTTAGCCCAACATGAGGCACTAGCAGCCAAAACCAAACACAGCACCGCGCAACAAGCGGCCTCAATTGCACAACAGGCAAAGGTAGAGACCCTTATTTTAGGGCATTTTTCTACGCGCTATAACAATGATCAGCTTTTTCAAAAAGAAGCGCAACCCATTTTTGAAAATACCCTTATAGCCGAAGCTGGAAAAACCTATCATTTTCGTTAAAAGTAGGATTAATTGTACCTTGCTTAGGGATTTAATTTTATAACAAATTATTGATGGAACATAACATTGGGCATTTAAGGAAGTCTTACGAACAAGATCAATTGCGTCTCCAAGATATCGGCGATGACCCAATTGCTTTTTTTCATCTCTGGATGAATGCCGCTCAGCAACATCCACAAATCGAAGAAGCCAATGCCATGTCATTAGCAACCGTAGATTCTAACGGAAGACCTCATACACGGGTAGTACTTCTAAAAGCCTATGATGCCGAAGGTTTTGTTTTTTATACCAATCATAACAGCCAAAAGGGACGCGCAATGGCCCAAAACCCAAAAGTTTGTTTATCCTTTTTCTGGCCCGCTTTAGAACGCCAAGTACGCATCAATGGGAGTATCTCTATGGTAGATGTGCCAACAGCAACCGCCTATTTTGAAACCCGACCCCGCGGAAGCCAGTTAGGTGCACATGCATCGAACCAGAGTCAAGAAATTTCTGATCCCTCCGAATTAGAAAAAAATCTAAAAGAATTGGAAGCTCGCTTTGCAGGCCGATCAGTTCCCATGCCAAAACACTGGGGAGGGTATCTGGTAAAGCCCGATGAAATCGAATTTTGGCAAGGCCGCCCCAATCGATTGCATCATCGTGTACGGTGCCGATTGGTAGATCAAAAATGGAACATGTCCTATTTAGCACCCTAATCGTGAAAACCCTTTTTTTACTCCGACATGCCAAATCATCTTGGAAGAACCCCTTGCAGGATATCTATAGACCGTTGCAAGAAAAAGGCATCGACCGAATCCTAAGGGTGGCCCAAAAAAACGGCAAAACTTGGAACGAAATAGACGCCGTCTTTTCGAGTCCAGCACAACGTGCGTTGCACACCGCATCAATCGCCTGTATAGAATCAAAACTTGGTTGTGAAAAACTCACCGTCGTTTCTTCGCTTTACAGCTTTTCGGACCGACCGCTCTTGGAGTTTGTTCATCAATTAGATAACCACTTACAGACCGTGATGTTGGTCGGACATAACCCAGCACTGACTCAGTTAGCCAATTACTTATCAAACCGGCCGTGTCCAGATCTTAAGACAGCTGCATGGGCAAAAATTCAATTTGATACTTCTACTTGGAATAAAGTGCACAATGGGGTGCTAACTTGGGAGATAACTTCATAAATTTGTGCTGTTTAGATGAAGACTTCATATACCTATATTAATCGTGAAATCAGCTGGCTCGATTTTAATGCTCGTGTCCTACAAGAAGCAGCAGAACCCTCAGTACCCCTTATTGAGCGATTGCGATTTTTAGGGATTTTTTCGAATAATTTAGACGAGTTTTTTCAAGTCCGATATGCCACTGTCAAACGCATATCACAGTCCCCCAAAAAAGGAAAACGCGTTCTGGGCGGCATCGACGCACAAACACTTTTGGAACAAATTACTGCAAAGGTCATTGAACTTCAGGGGGAGAGCCACAAGATTTTTGAAAATATCCAAAAAGAATTACAGAAGACAGACATTTATTTTATTGATGAACAACAAGTATTGGATGAGCACCGTGCTTTTTTAAAAGACTACTACATCAACCATGTTAGCCCTGCCTTGGTTACTGTGATACTTTCTCCAGATCGCGAGCAGGACTTTACAGACAATACGGCTTTTTTGACTGTCAAATTGCAACACAAAGGCGATCAAAAGCACAAACCCAAATCTACTTTTGCGCTAATTGAGATCACCCCAGAATTAGAACGTTTTGTAGTATTGCCAAAAATTGGCAACCGCCAATACATCATGTTGGTAGATGACCTAATCCGCTACCATTTCGACTTGATTTTTAGCTTTTTTGATTATGACAATATTGAAAGTCATATGATCAAAATAACCCGTGACGCCGAGTTGGATTTTGAAGAAAATGCCTCTAAAAGTTATGTCGAAAAGATCCAAGAAAGTGTACAAGACCGGATGTTTAGCGACCCAGTACGACTGGTATATGACAAAAATATCAGCAAGGACACCTTGACTTTTGTGATGCAGAAATTGAAGATTGACACCACAGACAGCCTTATTCCTGGAGGGCGATATCACTTGAGAAGAGATTATATGCGTTTCCCAGATTTGGGCCGAATGGACTTGATTTATCCTCGTTTACAACCTTTACCCATTGCGGGATTGCCTCTTGATAAGAGTATTTTGCAAGCCATTTCTCAAAAAGATTTCTTGCAATACACACCCTACCATACGTTTTCGTATGTGGTCAAGTTTTTACGTGAAGCAGCCCTAGATCCTAATGTTCATACAATTAAAATTACCATTTACCGACTGGCCAAGATTTCTCATGTAATCAGTAGCTTGATTAATGCAGCAAAAAATGGAAAAAAGGTGTTGGTCCAAATCGAACTGCAAGCACGGTTTGACGAAAACAACAATATTGATTTTGCCAATAAATTAGAAGCAGCAGGGGTTCATCTGATTTTTGGAGTCCCTGGGCTCAAAGTACATTCTAAAATTTGTGTGATCGAACGTTTTGAAAACCGTAAAAACGTTCGCTATGGCTTTATTAGTACCGGTAATTTTAATGAATCAACGGCTAAAATCTATACCGACTATACTTTGTTTACATCCAATCAAAAGTTATTAAAGGAAGTAAACAAAGTTTTTAATTTTCTGGAAGTCAATTATAAATTAAAGAAATATAAGCGCCTGTTGGTTTCTCCACATTATATGAAAGCAGGATTAGAGCGATTGATTCAGCGCGAAATTGATAATAAAAAGGCGGGCAAGTCAGCCGGGATAAGCCTCAAACTTAACAACGTCACCTCCTATAAAGTCATTGATAAACTCTATGAAGCAAGCAATGCAGGAGTGCCCATTAGGATGTTAGTTAGAGGAATATGTTGCTTGATACCTGGGGTCAAAGGACAAAGTGTCAATATTGAAGTAAAAAGTGTCATCGATAAATTTTTGGAACACCCAAGGGTCTATATTTTTGAAAACCAAGGGGACCGTCAAGTATATATATCATCCGCAGATATGATGACCCGAAATATCGAAAATCGTGTTGAGGTCGCCTGCCCAATTGACGATCTAGAGATCAAGAAACAATTGCTAGAAACCTTTGAGATCAGTTGGAATGATAATGTCAAAGCCCGAATCTTAAATCGGAAGCCTCAAAATAAATTTGTACCGGCATCAACACCGCTTATTCGCTCTCAGTGGGAACTCCATCATTATTTTGAACATCTAAACCAGCGAACGGATGAAAATTGAGAAGTTCGCAGCCATAGACATCGGATCCAACGCCATTAGAGTGCTTATTGCCAATGTAGTGACCCCATCAATAGACCGCCCTGTCCAATTCCAAAAAAATGCTCTGGTACGTGTGCCAATCCGTCTTGGTGAAGATTCTTTCAGTGTTGGCGAAATCAGTAAAAAGAATATCAAACGGATGCTACGTGCGATGAAGGCATTTAAACAAATCATGAAAATTCATGGAGTTACACAGTTTAGAGCCTATGCTACATCGGCATTGAGAGAAGCTACAAATGGAGAAGATGTGGTGCAGGTTATTAAAAAAGAAACTGGAATCAAAATCGAAATTATCGATGGAAAAAAAGAAGCATCTGTAATTTCTTACACACAAATATTTGATCAATTTACAACACAAAAAACAGTATTGTATGTGGATGTTGGTGGTGGTAGTACCGAACTGAGCATTTTGAAAAATGGGGAACGTATTCATTCAAAATCTTTTAAGTTAGGCACCGTCCGTTTACTCAATAAATCAGTTGAAGATCGGATTTGGGATGAAATGCAAAAATGGATTTCAAAACGAACTGCACTAATCAATAGGATTACTGTTTTGGGTTCTGGAGGAAACATCAACAAACTTTTTAAGCTGACCAACACCAAAGAAGGAAGACCACTGTCTTTGGTGACTTTAAATGCCATCTACACAAAACTTCAACAACTCTCCTACGAAGAACGTATTCTCGAATTTCAACTCAATACAGACCGCGCTGATGTTATTTTGCCTGCTACAGAAATTTATTTGCGTACGCTTCAATGGGCAGGTGCTTCAAAAATCTACGTACCCAAAATTGGTCTGTCAGATGGAATGATCAAAGAGATGTATTATGATCTACAGAAAAGCACTACCCATGAATAGTTTCTTTTGTGCCCAAATCTTTCATTAGATGCGCTTCATAGTCCAGTAGTGATTGCCATTTTTTTTGGACGACAGCTTCTGCTTCATGTTGTCTTGCCAGTTTTAAGAATAAGGTATAGTGATGTGCTTCACTGATCATCAACTTGCGGTAAAATTTTTTCAATTCAGGATCATGAAGTTCTTCGGATAACAATCTAAAACGCTCACAACTTCGGGCCTCAATCAGCCCTGCAACAAGCAATTTATGTACCAGGTGCGTTTGACGTGATCCGCCTTTTGGAAAAAATTTGTGAAGGGAGATGACGTATTCGTCTTTGCGTTCGCGACCAAGAACCAAACCCCGCTTTCGAATCAAATCATGAACCATTTTAAAATGACTGATTTCTTCTTCTGCCAAGGCAATCATTTCACTTACAAGCTCCGAATGCTCAGGAAAACCGACAACAATAGATAGTGCAGTACTGGCTGCTTTTTGTTCACAATAGGCGTGATCGGTAAGAATTTCATCGATATTTTTTTCAACAATATTGACCCATCTCGGATCTGTAGGAAGTTTTAAACCAAGCATAATTTTAATATTCTAGTCCAAAGGTATCGCGTAACTTTTTAAGTGACGGATTGATGGACAGGAGTTTGTTGTATTTTTCTTCAGAGGTGTAAACAAATTCTTCTTTTTTCTGATGATTTACATCAATATCAAAATAAAGATGGTCATTTTGAACTGCCGCTCGCAAAAAAGGAAGCAGTTCTTCTCCCTCGCGTTGAAGTTCTACCTTATTGATGTTGTTGGGCACCGATAGCTTTAGTGCTTCGTCTTGCAATTTGGGTTGGCAGATTTCAAGAATTGATACGATATTGCTGGCCCCTTGGTCACGTTTATTTAGGGTATATTTTTTCCAAGCAGCAAGTAGTTGATCTTCAGAAATGGGGTTTCGTAGTTTTTTTTGTTCCTTCTTCTTTTGATCATCCTTAATGGCTTCTTCTTTTTTCAGTTTGATGCTCGATAAGGAAAGCGATGATACTCCTTCAAATTTTGTTTTCAAATCAATTTTGATGGGCATCTGCTCTGTTGAAGTTGGCGCTGTTTCTTCATTTGCAGCATTGATCTTCAGATCATTGTCAGATTGTGAAACCTTGTTTACATTAATATCTTCTTCTTGATTTTTTAGAACGACTTGGCCCGAACCAGTTTGCACATTTGCGCCGTTTGGTTCCGTATTTCTAAATTGATGTGTTGGAATTAGATAGCCTTTTTTTTTTCTCCATCATAATGGAGTGAGGCGAGTTGCATAAAGCAAAGTTCTATGAGTAGGCGTTTGTGGGTGCTGTTTTTATAATTAAGGGAAGTCTCGTTGATAATTTTTAACCCTTCAATCAGTATTTGGAGGTCAAAGGCTTTGGATTGTTCTAAGTACAGCGTTTTAGTTTGCGCGGCAACTTCTAGTAGTGGAACGGTCTGTGGGTCTTTAGAAACTAGAAGTGTGCGGTAGTGATTGCTCAAACCTTCTATAAATTGACCGCCTTCAAATCCCTTGGAAATCACCTGGTCAATCAGCATCAAAATACTGGGGATGTCTTGATTAAGAATATGTTCAGTGAACTTAAAATACGTGTCGTAATCAAGAATATTTAGGTTGCTTGCAACTCCAGAAGTAGTAAGATTTTTTTGCGTAAAACTCACCATGCGATCAAAAATTGAAAGTGCGTCACGCATAGCACCATCTGCTTTTACGGCGATAAGCTGAAGCGCTTCGTCTTCATAAGGAATTTGAAGATTTGTAGCGATTTTGACCAGAGATTCTTTGATATCTTCTATACTGATCCGCTTAAAATCATAGATCTGGCAACGCGAAAGAATGGTAGGAATTATCTTGTGTTTTTCTGTCGTTGCGAGAATAAAAATAACATGTTTTGGTGGCTCTTCAAGTGTCTTAAGAAACGCGTTGAATGCCGAGGTAGAAAGCATGTGTACTTCGTCTATGATATACACCTTATGGGTACCAACTTGGGGAGGTATACGTACCTGTTCGTTGAGTTGGCGGATGTCATCTACAGAGTTGTTGGAGGCTGCATCGAGTTCAAATATATTGAACGCATAATCCCGCTCCTCAGATGCTCCTTGTTGTTGGTTAATGGTTTTTGCTAATATTCTGGCGCATGAAGTTTTGCCTACACCACGAGGCCCACAAAATAGCAAAGCTTGGGCCAGTTGATTTTGGTCAACGGCATTTTTTAAAGTTTGTGTAATGGATTGTTGCCCAACAACCTCTTCAAAGGTTTGTGGACGATAACGTAAGGCAGATACTTGATACGTTTCCATGTTTGACAAATATAAAAATAGCTGAGGGTTTCAGGGAGTACCCCCTGCAAAAATTAGACGAAAATTATCAACAATAGCGTACCTTTGTTACAGCAGGCCATCTTATCGCTGTCTCGAATTTCGAGGGGGAGGAAAGTCCGGACACCATAGAGCAGTATAGCGGGTAACGCCCGTCCTTTCATCTTTGATGGAAGAGGACCAGTGCAACAGAAAGCAAGTACAGTTCGGCTGTAGTGAAATCGGTAAACTCTATACGGTGCAACGCCAAGTATATCTGCGCTTGAGGGTAGCTCGTCCGATGCAGAAGGGTAGGCGGTTAGAATTTTTCAGTAATGAAAGATCCAGATAAATGATAAGACTCGACAGAATCCGGCTTATCGGCCTGCTTTTTTCTTAAATAGGCTAAACATGCAACTGCCATATTTTCGTTGTTGATCAAAATAGGGGTGATTTTCAAAACTATGGTGGGTGTCGTGTTCGACGATTAGCCAACCGTTTTCTGCGATGTTTTTTTGAAAAATTGGTTCAATAAGAGCCTTATAATTTTCTTCATCAAATGCATAGGGCGGATCCATAAAAACAAGATCGTATTGGAAGCCGTGCTTTTCTATAAAGCTTTCGACGCTCATCCGATGGGTGTCGATAGGCAGTTGGAGTTGTTTGGCCGTTTGGTCGATAAAGCGGATACAATGGGGGTTTTGATCGACGGCTAGGATTTTTTGCACCCCACGTGAGGCAAACTCATAACTGATGCTCCCTGTACCTGCAAAGAGATCAAGTACTTGAATCGATTGAAAATCAAACTCGTGTTGAAGGATATTAAAAAGGGCTTCTTTGGCACGATCTGTAGTGGGCCTAACCGGCAATTTTTTTGGAGCTACGAGCCTACGTCCCTTATGGATGCCTGATATGATTCGCATTAGTGACTACAAAAAAAGGGGGCAGGAGCAGGGGTAGTATTCTTTTGTTCCTCAACAAACAAATATTGCAAGTTGTTATGAAAATTAGACACCCCATCATAATAGGCATTATAAGAATCGTATTTTCCTAAAAAATAAAGGTCAAAAGCATCTTGATCTAGCTTTAGCGTTTCGACTACATAAAATAAAAAATATAAAAAAGTATCTACATTGTTTTGGGCGAAACGGTTGTTGAAAAGCAACTTTGCTCCGTCAAACAAAAACAGGTCAAAAGCACCTTTTTGCAGGTGGACGAATAACTGTTTACTCGTTTGGGTTTTACTATGCGATTGTACAAGATTGTACAAAAGATTTTGATAATTGATTATATCAATGTTTGCATGCATTTTTTTGAAAAAACTTTTCCATTTCGAAGCAATGGGTGCCACTACTTTCAATGTCTTGTCTTCCGTATCTAAAACGTTTAGCTCAAAGGCTTCAGCTAAGGTATTGTAATGGGTATAGTAATCTTCTTTTTTCGAATTTTCAAAAAGCGCTTGCGGAACAAACAAAGCAGGGTGCTCAAAGTGTATGATACTCGGAGGCTGATCTCCAAAATATTTTTTGAATGTCTGCTCTAAAAAACCTTGTGTGTCAGTGGGAAAATTTTTGAAGGTAATAAATTCGCATTGTTGTGGGGTATAAAAACAAAATCCATCCAGGAAAACCTGGATGGATTTTTGTGGTATAAATTGTGATTTAGTTGCCGGCATCGAAAATCGTGGGCCAGTTACCATTGGTGCTCACCTCAGATAATGAACCTAAAATAATTTCAGGGCCATTGACACCATCTACAGAAATGGTTTCGTTTTCTTGCTTCAGCAAATCTTTGTCTTGATCATGCAACACAATATTTTTAGCCACTTTTACTTCAAATACAGGAACTCGGTAACCATTTTTGTTGATCACATTGGCCTTGATGCTAAATTCTGCATCGATGCCTTCTACGGGTACTTTGCGCAACATTTTATAACTGTCATCTTTAAATAAAGAATCCTTAACATTTACAAAGCCAAGGGTGTCAATGACAATTACTTCACGAAGCATATCAATTCGATAGGTACGATCATACTCCATAAAGCTCGAATCTCTTTTTTCGATAAGAGTAAAAATGCCGGTTTCAATAAAACTCACAAGACTATCAAAGTTGTTGGCATAGAAACCTTTGACATCTTTGTGTGCAATTTGCGCTTTGCGGATTTCTTTCATTCGATCGATTACCTCAGCGTAGCGCTTATTTTTAGTTTCGTTAAAATTGATAGGACCGTTGATAGAATCGTAGATCTGATAACTAAAAACGACGCATAAAATCCAAAGAACCGCTTGTATGGCTAATTTCATTTTTTTATTGTTTAGAATTTTAGTGAAAAACAATTTAGATCTGAAAAGTATCATTTTTCACGACCAAAACAAAACTACAATTTTTTTTTATTCAGAAAAGATTTTCCGTTTCTTTTGTATCATATAAGAATCAGCCGTTTTGCTTTCAGAAAAAATACAGATTGACTTTAGAAATTCCTTTCCTTATCCATTATCTGCTTCTCAAGATGTATGGTTAGAAAAAATGGCTGTTTTTTTGTCAGATACTGCTTCAAAAACCCTTTTTTTGATGGCGGGCTATGCCGGAACCGGCAAATCTACCATGATTGGGCACTTGGTAAAACGCTTGCAACCCCTGGGATACAAGAGTGTTTTATTAGCACCCACCGGGCGTGCGGCCAAAGTTTTATCTGTTTTCTCAAAACGTAAGGCGTTTACCATCCACAAGCATATTTATTATACTAAGGCGAACAAAACAGGAGGAGTTCATTTTCAGCTAAAACCCAACAAATACAAAAACACCCTTTTTATTGTCGATGAAGCCTCAATGATAAGTGATGATCGTCAGAGTAATCGGTTGTTTGAAAACGGAAGTGTATTGGACGACCTGATACAGTATGTAAGTGGTGGTGATCAATGTCGGTTGATTTTTATTGGTGACACGGCGCAGCTGCCGCCGGTTCATCTTGAGGTGAGCCCTGCGATGGATTCGGACCAATTAGAAGGTATATATCAATTGAGCACCTACAGCAGCATACTAACGGATGTTATACGGCAAGAAAAGGCTTCAGGAATTTTACACAATGCCACCCGATTGCGACAATTGATTTCGGATCAATTGGGAACAGGGTTTCAATTTGATCTTAAAGGTTTTGCAGACATCCATCGTATTCAAGACGGCAATGAATTGCTTGAGGCGCTCTCATCGGCGCTTCAAAATGAGGGTATAGATCAAACTGCTTTTTTGGTTCGGTCAAACAAAAGGGCCAATTTGTACAATCAGAGTATTCGTCAACGGATTTTATTTTTGGAAGCCGAGTTGGCGGTTGGCGACCATTTGATGGTGGTCAAAAACAACTATTTTTGGCTCGACGATAATGCAGAGGCGGGTTTTATTGCAAATGGCGATACGATCATCATAGAACGCATTTATGGATACAAAAACCTCTATGGCTTTGAGTTTGCAGAGGTACAGATCACCTTGGCCGATTATCCATCCCAAGCTCCTTTTGATACGTTTATTTTATTGGATACACTAAAAAGTGAGACTGCTGCTTTACCAAACGAAGATACAGATCGTTTATACCACGAAGTGATGAAAGATTATGCCAATATTGCTTCCAAATACAAACGCTTGCTTAAGGTAAAAAACAACCCCTATTTTAATGCGTTGCAAGTCAAATATTCTTATGCAATTACGTGTCACAAATCACAAGGTGGACAATGGAATACCGTTTTTGTAGAACAACCCTACCTTGCAGAGGGTACAAATGTGGCTTATTATAGGTGGTTGTACACCGCGCTAACACGTGCAAAAGAAAAATTATTTCTTGTCAACTTTAAAGAAGAATTTTTTAATGACTAAAACCTCACTATCTTTCTTCTTCAATACAACGGCATGGACCAAAAAAAGCATAGATGCGGTAGCGCTACTTCATAAAGAAAACTGGGTGATGGATTTGTCGGTACTTTCATCTTTAAGACGACCCTAAATGCACAGATTGGCGCGCTTTATTTTTTTTAAACTCATGGGGTGGAGGCTGGAAGGCGAATTTCCAAGATTGGATCAATTTGTTGTAGCTGTAGTACCGCATACCAGTTCTATGGACTTTATCATCGGGGTACTCACTCGAGCTGTATTGAGAGAAGAAATAAATTTTATTGGAAAAAAAGAATTGTTTAACCCATGGACCGGATGGTTTTTCAAAGCAATGGGAGGTCGTCCTGTTGATCGTTCAGGTAACCGCAACAATGTCGAAAATATTGCTACACTTTTTAACGCGCATAAAGTCTTGCGTTTGGCGCTTGCACCAGAGGGTACACGAAAAAAAGTCAACGCTTTGCGAACGGGTTTTTATCATATTGCTCATAAAGCAGGGGTGCCAATTTTACCTGTTGGTTTTGATTTTAAAAACAGAAGAGTCATATTTTTTCAAACACTCACGCCAAGTGATTCTATCGAGCGGGATTTTGAAATTTTAGAAAACCACTTTGATGGTATTCAAGGAAAAATACCCGAAAATTCGTTTAGAAAAAGTTAGTTGTTTTCTTCCATGTTGTGATACACGTTTTGCACGTCATCATCTTCTTCGATTTTTTCCAATAATTTTTCGATGTCTTCCACCTGTTCGGGGCTGATATTTTTTGAAGTATTTGGGATGCGATCAAAACCTGAAGAAAGGATTTCGATATTGCGATTTTCGAGTTCTTTTTGAAGGGCTCCAAAATTTTCAAATGGTGCATAGATAATGATCCCATCATCATCGACAAAAAACTCTTCCAAGCCAAAATCGATCAATTCTAATTCCAATTCTTCTGGATCAAGTCCTTCCGGATTGATTCTAAAATTGCACGTATGATCAAACATAAACTCTACAGAACCTGCAGTTCCTAGACTGCCATTGCATTTGTTAAAATAGCTTCTGATATTGGCTACGGTTCTGTTGTTGTTGTCGGTGGCGGTCTCTACCAAAATCGCAATACCATGGGGTGCATACCCTTCAAAAAGTACTTCTTTATAATTTTGTGTGTTTTTGTCCGATGCTTTTTTGATTGCCCGTTCGATATTTTCTTTGGGCATATTAGCCGCCTTGGCATTTTGGATCACTGCTCTTAAACGAGAATTATTTTGCGGATCGGAACCACCTTCTTTGACGGCCATGACAATGTCTTTTCCAATCCGTGTAAAAGTTTTGGCCATGGCTGACCAGCGTTTCATTTTACGTGCTTTTCGAAATTCGAAGGCTCTTCCCATTGCTTGCAATTTTGATCTTGACAAAGATAAGCATTAGGTCAAAATTTTAAAATCCTTTTTATCTGTCAACGAAAGGCGCGACCAGAAGGATTAGGGATTATAGGTTTTTGCGTATCAAATCCATTTCGTCTAAAACCTCATTGTAGCTCGTCAACAGATGTGTAGGTAAATTATTTTCTTTTGGAAGCGTAGCCAGGTATCTTGTGTTGTTGGTCGTAAAAACTTGTTTAAAAATCCCGGGTTTGTGATGCCTCCGTGTTACGATTTGACGGATAAAATCATAATGCGATATCAAATCTGTACTGCCAAGATGGAAAATTCCTGTCCGTTTTTGATTGATGATAAAATGGATTTGTTGGGTCAATTTTTGAATGCCATTGACATTGATAATCGTATTTGGAAAAACTTCAATAGGTTGGTGTTGTTGTACCGCTTTATCAATCTGAACGGTTCGTGGCGCATGTTGCCCAAAAATCATGGGCAGTCGGGCGATGACATATTTGGCCGGTGGCAGCCGGAGTAAGCGACTTTCTATTTTTATTTTAAAACGCCCATAGATACTCTCAGAATAGGTTTTGTCGTATTCATAAGAAGGAAAATGATGAAAGGCATCAAAAACATTGGCGGAAGACAAAAAAAACAACCTACAATTGGCATTCTTGATATACGATACCAAAAAATCGTGGAGCTCAATTTGTAGGTCAAAATCACCACGCAATGCCGAAATAATCAGGTGGGGACGTACTTCTTTCAAAATGGGCTTTAAACCCTCTTCTGCTGCGTTAAAATTATAAAACTGATGGTTGTTTCCATACCCTTTGTGAGAACAAAACGTAGCGTAGGTATTATAATAGGGGCAAAGTTCTCGGTAAAGTGCCTGACCAATAAAACCGCTCCCTCCAAGTATGAGTATGCGTTTTGTGGTCATCACTTATGATTTATAAAAGGGCAATTTGACGATTGTTGCAGAAATAATTTTGTCGCGAATCAATATTCCAATTTCGGTCCCCACAGTGGCATTTGCAGTAGTAACGTATCCCAAACCAATCCCTTTGTCCAGGCTTGGAGATTGGGTACCCGAAGTTACAGTTCCGATAGATTGACCTTCCGGAGTTGTAATGGTATATCTCCCACGCGGAATCCCTCTTCCTGTCATTTCGAAAGCAACCAATTGTGTAGCAGTACCAGAATTTTTTTGTTGTGTTAAGATCGCTTGGTCGATGCCCAAAAATGCGGGTTTTGTAACCCACCCTAGGCCGGCAGCTATGGGAGATGTTTGGTCATCAATTTCATTGCCGTACAAACAATACCCCATTTCTAATCGAAGCGTATCTCGTGCAGCTAAGCCGATTGGTGCGATGCCAAAATCATCCCCAGCTTCTATAACAGCATCCCAAATTTGGTTTGCTTCCTCGTTGGGAAAATAAATTTCGATTCCTCCAGAACCGGTATAACCCGTAGTGGCAACAATCACACCTTCTACGCCTGCAAAACTGCCCTTTTGATGGGCGTAGAATGGGAGGGCTTTCAGATCTATTGTGGTAAGTTTTTGCATGGCATCTAAGGCTTTTGGTCCTTGGATGGCTAATAATGACAATGCATCAGATTGATTTTCTAATTGCGCATCGAAGGCTTGATTTTGTTGGCTGATCCAAGCCCAATCTTTTTCAATATTGGCGGCATTTACAACCAATAAAAACACCTGCTCTTCAATTTTATAAACAATCAAGTCATCAACAACACCACCCTTTCCATTGGGCAGGTAGTTGTACTGCGCCTTGCCAACCGTAAGTTTGCTAATATCGTTGCTGCAGATGTGTTGTAAAAGCGCTTCCGCCTGTGGGCCACGCACAAAAAATTCTCCCATATGCGATACGTCAAAAACGCCCACAGCATTGCGAACAGTTAGGTGTTCTTGTTTGACACCCAAGTACTGTACGGGCATTTCATAGCCAGCAAAAGGAACCATTTTGGCACCTGCTTCTATATGGCGTTGGTAGAGAGCGGTTTTTTTCATCCTTTTTCTTTTTTTCAAAAGTATTACATTTAAAAGGTTTTAAACATTAAAAACACAAAATGAAATTCACAATCAATCTTTTATTGGCCTTAGTGGTCGTAGGATCTTCAAATATACTTTTAGCCCAAGAACGTTTTGCCTCAGGACTAAGCCCTGAGTTTCACAAATCACGACGCGACGCCCTTAGAGAAAAAATGCCTGCCAATAGTGTAGCGGTATTGTTTAATGCACCCATTCGCAATCGGGCCAATGACACCGATTATGAATACCATCCAGACCCCAATTTTTATTA